>JAABUO010000388.1_pt1 | contig 91817 bp, 69 predicted proteins | sample 5559291 | NCBI WGS metagenome assembly JAABUO01 (sample SAMN10711878, study PRJNA513372) | rock metagenome | isolation source: Antarctica rocks | place: Antarctica: Victoria Land, Finger Mt sud
AATAAAATAAAATAAAATAAAATAAAATAAAATAAAATAAAATAAAATAAAATAAAATAAAATAAAATAAAATAAAATAAAATAAAATAAAATAAAATAAAATAAAATAAAATAAAATAAAATAAAGTAAAATAAAATAAAGAAATAATATCTAAATTATTAAACTTAAATTATTAAACTTTATTAATTAATTAAATTTTTCTTAAATTATTATTAATAAAAACAACTAATATTATAATATATTTATTCGAAAATTAATTATATTATAAAACAAATTTATATATAAACAATTTATATAATAGAAAATTTAAAAATCTTAATTTTTTTTGCGAAGAAAATTAATTATATTTATAAAGAAAAAAATAAAATGTTTAATAAAATTATAATTATAATATTTATTCGTTAAATTTAACGTTTAAGTAAATAAAATATAGAAAATAACAATTTATTTTTATTTTATTTTTTACTTTAGAAAGTTTTTAATAATTGTAATTTATTATTAAATTTTTCTTTAAATTAAAATATATTTATTTTAAAAAACTAATTAAAATATATTATTAATAATTTATTTAATTTATCAATATTATAAGATGTAAAAGTTACTAAATTTTTCTCTTTATTAAATAAATATTTATTTTATCTCTAGAAAATTAATAGAAAAATTAAGAAAAATTAGTTTTTAAAGCATTTAACAACTTATAATAACAAGAAATTTAAAGCTAAAATTTAACTTTCTAGAAATAAGATTTTATTTAATCTTTTACATTATTTCTAATATTTATTAAGTTTTTTAAAAAAAAATTATAATAATTTTTAATTTAACTTTTAATTTTATCTTATAATATTCGTTATAATTGCGCATTATTATTATTATTAATAACAAAATGTTTTTATTATTTTATAAATTATTAAGTAAAAATATTATTAAGATTTTAAATATTCTTTTTATTGTAATTCTTAAGCTTGTATTTTAGATAATAAAGTTCATTCTATTAATAAAGTAAGTTTCGAACGCTTAGAAAATTAAATTTGCGATAGATTAATTTCTTTCTATTTCTAGCAATAAAATAACTAAAAGAAAGATATTCTTTAAGACAACAACATATAAATAAACTTAATAAATTTTTTATTTCTATATTTATACTTTTTATGCTTTGTAATCTATAATATTAGAAGATAAATTAAGATTATTATTAAGAGAATTTTATATAATTGTTTTGTCTTAAACATTATTCTTATTACTTTACGTTGTTATACATAAGATAATTAATTTCTTATATTATTCTTTTGCAATATAACTTTAAAATAAGATTAAATCTTATATAAGAAAGATTATTATTATTTAATTGTTAAATATCTTTATAAAAAATATTACATATTAATATTCGCAAAACATTTGCTTCAAATATAATTTCTTATTAATTAAATTCTTGTTTCTTTTAATTATACAAATTATATTTCTAGTTTAAATATATTCTTAAAAGAGAACAATTTATTATAATATAAGTAGAGAGAAATACGATATTTTGTCGTTCGACTTCTATAGCGCAATTCTAAATAAATTATTTACTTCGAAATACGTCGAACAAAATAAATTAAATATTAAGATAAAGAAGAAACGTTATTGTCGCAATTATTAACATTATTAATTTAACTTTTATAATTAAAGAGCGAACAAAACTTAGAAAGAAGTAGAAAACGAATAAAAGAACAACTTTTGTTGTAGTTTTAATGTTATGACGTCATTATTAAGATCGAAGAAATCTTCTGTATCACAAGTTGCAAAAAATGAATTCTTAATTAAATAAACGAGATATATTTAATTTTGTCGTTACGTTCGAGGTTCGCTATCTATTTGCTACATCAATACGAATTAGCATACGTAAACAAGAGTTGTTAAGCTATTATATTAATAGATAACAAATCTTCTTAAATCTTTAGACTTCAATATAGAAGTCTAGTCTTTGCTACGATATTCTTTCTAATATTATAGAATAATGTGATTGTTTGTTGCGAACTTCGAGTTCGTCTATTACGAATTTTCTCTAACAATGATGAGCACTCAACTAGCTCGTTCTCTTGGTTGTAATCTTCATTGATCGCCTAGTTTCGTCGTCAATTCATTAAGTTGTTAATACAAGAAACGAAAATATGATGATGTAAAACCTCATGCCCGTCCATGAGATGCTGTGATAGGTTTTGGTATTCGTCGTGACTAGCTGCTTGCCGTTACTCTATTACTCAAAAGATGTTCTCTTTGCCCAATCCATAGCCCACCACACGGACTCTGGCCCATACAAAGAATATAAGACCAAATGCGTAGCTGGCAGCACAGAAACCTATCAAGCCCACGTAGTTCCCTCCATTCCTGCGCAAGATTTCTCCTGCGATTGGAATCCCTACTAGAGATCCTATACCAACCACCGTGTAGGATGTAGCGAAATACCTCCCATAGTCTTCGGTTCTGCATAGCTGACCTAAGCACACCGGTGCAAGAGTAACATTGCTTCCAGAGGCGAAGCCGAAAAGAAGTGCAAAGCATATCAGGAGGCCTTCCTTCGATTGAGACGAAAGTACAAGAGCAGTGGGGAGCCAAAGTCCAACCGTTGTGACCAGACACAGTGCGATCATCAGAATCATGGTGTTGAATCTTCCAATCTTGTCCGCCAGTAGGCCTGGCGCCCATCGACCGAAAAACGAGCCAGCGTTCATGATCGAAATAAGTTGATAGGAGAGTGTCGATCGTATGCCGTTAACCAAAGCGAAAGACACAAGATAGCTCTGAGCAACAAAAAAACCCCATTCGATTAGAAATAATGCAATCGTCAAGATGAAAAAGGTTTGGTTCCTGAAGATCGTTGGATGAGGCAGGAGGTTGCTCTTATTCACCGGTTTTCGAGCCAGACGAGACCGCACCAGAGTATTCGCGATGACGAGAAGAAATATGAATATAAAACCAAGGGCTCTAGTTGCCCAAGCGAAACTAGCAGAAGTGAACAGCGAGGACAACATCAAGGGAAAGAAGATTCCACCCAGTGATCCGGCGCAGCTTGCAATACCTGTAGCGAAACCACGACGGATATTGAACCAATGGCCGATCGTGCCGATTGCAACTGTAGACAGGAGTGACGTCCCAAGACCGGCAAGAACACCAAAGACGAGAATGAACTGGTAGTATACTTCGCTTCAGCCATCAGCATACGATCCCTGGCAATGCAGCCTGATTGGATCCATCGAACAGCTATCAGCTTTGCAGCACTTACGGTGACACACTCCTAAGAGAAACATTGAGGCCACAAGGCACATACTGCCCACAGCAGTCAAGTGTCGTGGTCCCACGGCATCAAAGATGGGCCCCCACTGGACGGAACAAGAATAAGCCATGAAGAGATAGAGTCCGAATATCCAGCCGATCTCGGCTTGGGTGTACTGAGCAAGCTGATGGGTCACCAGGTAAGCCTGAAAAGTGCCAATGGTCTGCGTAGCAAGAAATCAGCGTTTTTTGGTAGGGAAAGAGTTGGCAAAGCTAGATTGCTGGAACATTATCGACACCTCGCTGTAGTCAAGGATTAACCACTATCAGAGTAGACCTACATTCATCAATCCGAAGGCACACATCCAAGCACAAAAACATCCAAGAAGTGAAAGCCAAGCGCGTCGGCCGCCTTCCGGAAAAGTGTCTTCGTTCATGTATGGTGGGTTGCCAATCATTATGGCATCCTGTGAAAAGCCCGGATGATGTAGTTCATCCAAAATTTTATCCCCTGGGACGGTCGACATATTTCGATCCCTTGTATTAGTTGGAACGTCGTTCCGCATTAGTAGAGCTGTTTCGAGAGAGAGCCAAAAATTTCAATCTGTGGGCTAGTGGGGTTTGGCGAGAGCATCCTATGACGTAAGAGATGATGATTCTCATCTTAGCTTATCGGAGCTCAAGATCGGCAACTTCAACACAACTGTAAAGGTACAATCAATGCCTCGCTTGCTTAATTAGTACCTGCACGTGGTCCGAATCTAAAACCACGACAAAGAGCATCGCGGAGTCACAAGGTTAAAAACCAAATTAACGAATGAAAGATATTAGGGAGTGACACCTTGACCGTGCTACAAGTCGACTTGATATCGTATTCTTTGTCGGCACGTTACTGCTACAATATTGGTGATTAATAAACGCATTGTATAAATAGACGTAACTCCGTAAAGACACGGATTGAACGCAAGATCTGAGACATGCCAGCCCCGTTGTAGACGTCTTCGATCATAGCTCAATTCGGTCTTGAGCTCTTGTATTCGGACTGGCTTCTTTCTCTAAAGACAATACTGGGATAAGACTGAAGGAAAGAGGGAGGTTGACGAGGTTGATGGATTCATTGCAGCCTGTCGGAGCGATCTCTGATCGATTCGGATCATTCCCATCGATGTAACCTCACGCATCAATTCCATATCTTCTCCGTTCTTGCTCTCGACAGGGACTATGGTGGCCCATCAAGAGCCTGGATCTGAGGGCTCAGGTAACCTCGAACCACTGGCTTCGCACTCTCCACAGAGCCAAGCATGTGGCTTGTGTAGTTTCGCACAAAGGCGTCGCTGCAAAGGTCACAAGGGCTTCTCGTTGGCTTACCCCACCTGACTGTCTTCTCTGACACCGTAATCGAGTCTGTTTTACAAGATGCGACTTTCACAATGGCCGAGCTTGGTGACGTCTCTCGCAGTTTGGTCGCTTGGTCGTGAATGGCTTGTCGCCATCCCAGATGAGCAACAGCCAGCAACAATCAAAGATTGATCTACTGGAGTAAAGCGATGGCGCCGCAGTAACTTCATTCAGTCTTCACAGGCTTCCATTTTCGGTGCTTGTAGTTACTCTCTTTGCAGCGAGATTTGAAAGACCAGTACAGTCGAGACATCACTTGACACCGCTGGTAGGGGTGTCCCATATGTCTAATACCCCCGATGCAGAGTTGCCAAAGGTAGAGTAAGACTTTTCCTCGTTCTGATCCGACAAACATGAGAGAAAGTCATCTTACGAGGTGGTTTACTGTCTCGTCCGCTAAGATGCAGTCATCTTTGGCTGCCAAGTGGTGTTCATGGCAAGGGCTGGCGTTTCTCGTCCGCTAGAGATGCAGTCATCTTTGGTTATTAAGTGATATCCATGGCCTGGGTTGGCTAGACCTCCAATCTCTCCACATCGTGCCTTTCCCTGGCGCACTCATTATATAGGTAGAAAAGCCCCGTGGGTCCCCTCACTCCGCTATGTGATGCGGCCACTTCTCATGAAAGTGTTCTCCTAGCCCCTATGTGATACTCTTATCATTCACCATGCTGTTTACGTGGGTTCTCCTCGCGGCGTCTGCATTCTCCTCCCTTGCCGAAGAAAGAGCAGGAACTCCAAGCATTTCCGAAATCCACCAGGAGCTCCGCCACCGTTTGTCAGATGGCACTGAGATCTATTTTCCTTTCGATTCCGAATATGCCAATTACACAACGAGATGGAACGAGGCAGTTGCCACATACCCTACCGTCGTGGTGGTCCCAGCAACAAAAGAAGATGTCGCAATCACAGTGTGTACTTCCATGGCTTACGATGGCCAATGCTAGAACATCCTTTAGGTCAAATTCGCGAATACCATTGGCGTACCGTTCTATGTCGTAAATCGAGCCCATGGCTCTACTATCACTCAGCTCGCTTTCAAACATGGCATCCAAATCAACATGCGCCAGTTGACTAGCATCGAGATCGCAGATGATGGCAAGTCTGCGGTGATGGGTGGCGGTGTCTGGGTGGACGAGATTAGAAGGGTACTCGATGCGAAGGGGAAAGCCACCGGTATTGAATTCCCATATAATTCAAGAAGAACACGAAGTTGATGTCATTCCAGCTACTGGCGTTTGCGGATGCGTGGGCGGCATGGGCCCTGCTCTGGGTGGCGGATTCGGCTACTACATGGGCTTCTATGGTCTAGCATTGGACCAGATCATCAGCCTTGACGTCGTCCTTGCGAATGGGTCAACGACGGAAGTCTCGGCCACTTCCAAGCCGGACCTTTACTGGGGTATGAGGGGTGCTGGGCACAATTTCGGTGTTGTCACCCAGTTCAAGTACAAGATCTACGATCGTCCGACTGCCAAGTGGTATTATACTATCATGACCTTTACACCCGACAAGCTCGAGAAATTCTTCGAATTGCTGAATAGCCAAAACGCCGGTGGTGAGCAGGCAAAGGAATTGGTCACCTACAGCCTGTATGCAATGGACCCCGCCACTAGCACTACTGAGGCAAGTCTCGCCCATGTTGATTGGTATCTGCGCTTATACGTCTAAACAGCCCCTCATATTCTACTCCGCCTACTACGCTGGCACCGCCGCCCAAGCCCAGCCCTACCTCACCCCATTTCTTGGCCTTGGACCCGTCGCAGCTGTGAATGACACGGTTTCGTTTCCCGATCTGGCCGACGCTGTCGGAACGGGTTCAAAAAGTCCCGTATGCCAAGACGGCGGCAGTGGGACCCAATTTCCTGTTGGGCTAAAGACATACAATACCACGGCGAATCGCGCAGTGCACAATCTGTTCAAGAAGATGATCGTTGAGCAACCAGCCTTCAGTAGGTCAATCATACAGTTCGAGAATTACCCAGTGCAGGAACTGAATTCCGTGGACCCGGCGAGCACAGCATACCCACATCGAGATGATAACCTACTAGTGTATGGCTCATCCTTGAAGCTATTCCAAAGCTTGCTTCTGTATTTAGACTAATCACTCATGAACAGTTCTTTGACAATGTTCTACGCCAAAAATCCCGCCTTGGATGCTCTTGTACCAATATATGGTCGTCAAGCTCGTGCGCTGCTGAACGACGGTGAACCCCAACGGCCGCTCAACGCGTACGTCAATTACGCTTACGGAGATGAGACGCTCGAGCAAATGTATGGGTATGAGCCATGGCGGCTACAGAAGCTCGGAGCATTGAAGAAGAAGTACGATCCCGAGAACAGCTTCAGGTTCTACAATCCAATTGTGTGAGTGAGCAGTCCGAGGAAGGTATCTTGTGGAGTAAGCTTGCTCGCATGCTTCACATTCACGACAAAGGTCGCTTGACAGGCCCGATTTGGCAGGGGTGGGTAGTATGACAGGTCGAATAATGATATGTACCGGAGAATCACTTCGAGGATCGCTCATCATTTGAGAAAGCGCAATGTATCTAGTGTTTTCAGTCACTGTCATTCGTGCCTGGAGAATCTGTTCCGAGAGAATTGTAATTCCCCTTTGTTGTTTTACGAAAGGGAGGGGAATAACAGAAAAAGTAGCCAGCACGATCGCTTTCACGAATACCTGCATCCCTGAGTGATAGCATGCTACATGACAACAAATGCGACTGTTGCTGGGGATGTTCCATCTAATTCTCCGGAGCAGCCAGCCCGTTTGCTCGATGCTGGCGAACGATTTCCACTTTGCGGCTGCAAGCGGTGCAGCAGTGATAACAGTAGAATGGCATTTGACGCAGATAAGGTATTGAAGATGCGAATTCGAAATGTGGGCTTCCAATGAGATGGATTGGGCAGTCAATGACTAGGGTGGTATTGTCGCGACGCTGCAGTGGCCAGCATTCCCGAATCCAGTTGCACTTCGAGGGCATCAGATTTAATGCGAGGTATCAAGCCTTGAAGACTGATGGTATGCTATCGTAAGATCCACTCGGAATACTTGGGAAGCAACAGCCTGGAATGTAAAGTGTGACCAGCTTGATCTAGACCATTCTTGGCCTAGCTTTTTGGCGGGCTTGGCAAGAGAGTTCTCGCCGCCAATCGCATTCTTTCACCCTCCCCATCGTAAACAAGCGACTCTGCGTAGAGCGTACCAGGCGGGTGAAGCCCGCGATCACGAGACTTTCAATCATGCCCGAATGCTGCGGTCGTGACTTCAGTGCCAATGGCATACGAAACCACCTCGATTTTAGCGCTGTGCATGCCAATGAGATCGAATGCAGATGGTGCTACGCTCGTTGGCCCACACATGCCGGAAAGCTGCGTCTTCGGCACGAGCAGAGCGAGCATTGGTACTCTTGCCAGGACTGCGAGTACATATTCGAGACCAAGCAGGGACTTGAATAGTATGAGGATGAGGCACATCCTCCAAATTACTGTTATGGCTGCAAGAGGCAGTTCCAGAACCCCAACAACCTAAATCAGGTAAGATTTACTACGTTGTGAGCTCGATTACCTGGCTGACGTTCTTGCGAAAAGCATCTCAAGTCTTCCATCCACACTGGAAAGAACGCCAAATGCCCGTGGTGCTCCAACATGTTCACCAACCTCACTGGAATATGCCTCCATCTCGAATCTGGCGCCTGCCCATCCGGCATCAACCGCCAGAAGATTGACCAGTACTGCCGCGAGGTCGATCCGAACCACGTCTTCACCAACAAGCAGATCGGCTGGCACAGCCACTGCTCTACCACCACTCTGGCGACCGGCGCTGCTTGGGATGGATCCTGGTACCGGTGTTATCTCTGCCAGAGGGGCTTTGCTCAATTGAACGGCCTCAACCAGCACCTCAGTAGTCCGGTGCATCGACAGAAAGTCTACCATTGTCCGCGATGTAGTCGAGAGTATGTTGCATTGAGTGGCCTGGTCAATCATTTGGAGAGCGAGAGCTGCGGCGCCTTTCGTTTCAGTGGGAATCCGAATGGTCTGGGTTTCGTCAATCAGTTGAGAATCACGCGATGATGGAACCAGATTGTGTCTGTGGACTCCTCCAAATGGGTTGACTGTCGCTGACACTGGCTGTCAGCGACACAAGATTTTAGACTGCTCAGGTACTCGTAGGGCTGATGGTGGCAGATGCAGGTTTCGGTATGCCTTTTGCTTGTGCGGAAAAAGCGGCAGGTCTCGAGACGTCTGCTTATTGCACTCATGTTTTTTTTTTGACTTATCACATCATAGCTAGAGGGTTCTATACCTCGAAATTCATCAAACAAGCGTCAAACGCGCCCTGAAGCATCGTCTGCCGACATACTCGATGCAGCTTTTGAGCGCTTGATAGTCCTTTTTCGTAGATGACTTTAGGTCCCAGGACGCATCTCGGCTGAAGAAGATCGGTTGCCTGCTATGTGTTCTCAATGAGCCTTATAACCGACCATAATCTAGCATCAGTGAAACCAGCGACAAATCAGTAGCGAAGAAGAATCAAAACACTGGCACGACCAGCCCCATGACTACATCTTACTCGACAATAAAATTGGAACGACGTGATGAATAGAGTAGATGCCAGAAGGTCCGTCATCGCGTTCTTTACGTCTCGGCTCTCTATCTTTTGTGGTCTTCACTTGCTCAAGCATGTATTGTATTCTAACTAGAATACTCTGATCGTGTCTACAGCGGATGTTGGTCGTGCTTAGGAAGAAAGTACTCGTATCAAATTCTTCAATCCAGCTTGACAACAAGTATCCACGCTGCTCTTGTCTATTCTCTCCGTAGAGAAAGTTGGTTTCGCTGGTTGGCTGACACACAGATCGCCGGATTTTCATAATGATACTTTGCATTGCGACACTCTCAATGGGCTGCTGGAGAGCTCCTGAAAACCTCCCTCATACCGGTGGTCAGGTAAGCCACGGTGCTCTTGAAAAATGATGTTCACGAATTATCGATTTGTCGCACAGGCCAAGCTATATATGTAGCATCATACGCAACCTTTCCCTCTACTCTTGCGACAGCTGTCAAACTTGTCTAGGCTTCCACGCAACATACATGCGTCCAATAGACGCTTGTTACTTTATGCAACATGTGCGACGCACAGGATTATCAGCCATTGCCTTTCGAGAAGTCAAATAGGAGAACTCTTTATAGCGGAGGCTAAAATGAGACAAATTATCAGCAGCATGCGGTGTGTCAACCTATTAACCGCATTATTACTTGGGTTCATATCAGTGGTGCTGGCCAATGAGCCCACTGCCATCAACGAGAGGAATCCTCGCCGGTATCACTAGACGTAATCCAATCTGGGCAGATCCAAATATTGCGTGTTTCAGAAAGCACGGTAGTTGCCTTGATCGGTCGTAATCTATTTTCTCAAATATGCTCAGCTCGTGCTATACCGGAATACCATTCGAGACCGGGGTGATGCGGCTGTGGAGCCTGGAATAGCTATACGCTCAGCGGGCGGAGAATCGTACCTTTCGCTCGCAATTAGACCTCTCCATCACCCTGAAAATAACATGACCTCAGGATCTACCGTGTATGAAATTGCTTTCATCTTCAACACAATGCTCAACTCAGGTCAACCCCATGATGGAATTTGGGCAGGAAAACGGGAGGCGCTCCATGTGGGGTGGACCCCAGGACGTGCGGTGCCAATAGGCTCCCTTGAATTGATTGTCGGCACTCAAGCGCTCCAGTAAGGTTCCCCTATTATCATCAGGGTGTGCCGTGGTCGTTATTGACAGGTTCTTCCAGCAACATTACCTCTAATGCTTCCTCGCCGACAACTTCGTCTACGAAGAACCTCGACGCTGCTCTGCCCTACCCGGCGGATCTGTCGGCTCCTTTTCCAGTCCCAAAAACCGACATAACCCTGCTTCCCGGATCCCGTGGTACCGATCTAGGTGGATCAGAAGTAGTGTTGATTATGAGGGACCTGATGATCACAGCTTGGCTGAATGTGGCCGTCAGACGCCGCGTGCAACTCGTGGGCGAGAGAACCTGGAACGTTGCACTACGAGGTGGAGTTGCGGTGACACTCCGACCTCAAATAATGGGGGGGACGTCGCTGTTTACAGACACAGATCTTGCAGAGACGGCGTTTGGGCTGGTGTATTATTTTATGGTGCACCAATTGGCTTTTGAAACCAACATCACAATAATTAGGCCTAACGAGAGTGGTAAGAGGATCCCCATCGGCGAGATTGAGATCCGACAGACACAGCCTGGAGTCGGAATTGGTCGTTCCAGGAACAATGGAATAGTTGCAATTTCGTGAAAAAATCCATCGAGGTTCATTTCGATCTCCTGTAGGAGCACAGTTTGGGAAACTCAAGGCTGTTCAGCTTTCTATATCCTGATCTGATGTTTAGAATTTCTTGGGTGGATGCTCTAGTAGGCGTTGCCGAGAATGTGACTTGATACGTGTATGTTTTGACTATATTCGTGAATTATTTGTCAAGTCAATTGGCCATACAATTATTCTCTGCATTATATGAATCTCTATCAGACAATAAAGCAAAACATTTCCTGTACACTAGTTGTATGCCATAATCAATCATGACCTTGATAGGGTCGCAATATATGAGACTGCACGAGCACATGCAAGCGATAGATCATGGGCCTCGAGAGGTGCTTAATTTTGAATCCGGGGATTATCCTTTCTAAGCATTGAGCTTAGGGACCGGAGGCGGCAGCGCCTGAGTAGCGCTTACGTACAGGTTGAAAGAGATACAGACCCCAGCAGCAATATTAGTCATCAGACAATGATAGCTATTCGTATGTCCCCTCCGCGCGGTCTGCAACATATGCGCCGCAAACGTCGCCACGCTGGCCCACGCGACAGCTCCGTGGGACGCCACGATCTCCAGGTCTAGCTGGCCCCATTTGATGACGCTGTGCTCGGGCATTGAACCCGGATTTGAGGTTGCGAGCTCGATGACGCGGTTGTAGAAGGCTTGGAGGATGATGGAGGCGCTAAAGAGGGGGAGATAGCCCCAATCGAACTCGTAGAAGTCGAGTTCCCATCCTGAGTTGAGACTGCTTATGGGGAGGACTTCGTAGTCGTCTGTACGTGGGACTATAAGAGGATTACCAAGGGTCGATTCGGCGGATTGGAGTGGTGAGGAGTGTGCGCGTTTTGGTCGGTAGGCTGAAAGCTCGTGTGGGGGTGCATGTAGGACTGGCGATCCTATACTTGTGGGACTTGCTATCACAAGTTTTGCGATAGAGAGGAAGATTAGGAGAACGGTGGAAAGAGTTGAGAGACATTTGACTTGAACCATTCCTAGTCCAGGAGACAAACCGCGTTATGGAAGGTTTCAATTTCGAGAAGAAGACTCATGTTATTGTCTATATGCATTGATACACTAAATTGCTCAAGTTGGGCATCAGTAGTCGCATGTCGCTAGTCGGATCCGGCTTTGTGAGGGATTCAGGTACCCGCACGATGACCCAGAGAAGAATAGGCCATCCCGCTAATAACCCCCATTAGCGCCTGCTTTAGCCGCGTGGAGGTGAAGATCGGAGGTGGGAGGAATCGGAGGTTGGAAGTGGGAAGTGGATCTTTCGCACATGAGAACTCAGGATCATAATCAGACCGCATCTTTGAGCCTTAGCCCCTTGTGGATACCTACCGTTCGTGCAGGATTCATCCAAACAGAACCGTAAGCATCGACCCACTTGTTAGTGACATTGTCGGCCATTGATTGAGCAAATGGTGCAACGAAAATCCTTGGCATATCAGCTAGGGCGCAGACAAAGCTCAGAAGATTTCAGCCATGAGTAACAAAGGATTGTGATTTCCGAGGTATACAACCATTGATCGTGAGCTTGTGTCACGATGCCTTTGTAGAAAGCTCCTCGAGTCTGCACGGCGAACATCATGGGGACCAGTGTGCCCAGCTTGGTATTGTGTGTTCTTAGGGTCATGCGGTTTTGAATGGTGTGGACAAAACGGTCAAAGCTCGTACGACTTATACAATGTTGGACGAGAGGCGGGAGTCTGGCGACAACAGACATCTGAAAAATGAAGCATGTGGAGAGTTTCTTCGATTGAGTTCCGTGTTCCGTGATTGGTTCGGCCTTTGGATGTCAAGGATTGGTTTGGGATCGAAAAGGACGCTATAAGAAGAAAATTTATAGTATTTACTTGACCAGTCAGGAAAAGCAGCAGGTCCGGCCAGGGAATAGTACAACAAGAGGATGCATCGACTTATCTCGATGGAGAAAGTGACGCTCAACAAGATTCCTTCGGGACGCTGCAAAATTGGCCTGGTGGACGGATATTTGAAGCTTTTGCGGGAATGTATTGAGTTATACAGTGTCACGAGCTCGTAAGGGTGCTATTCAAACCGTCTGATATCTCCTGAGGTCTCAAATCCTTCAGCTCCACACTCAATATTTTCTTCGCCCCTTTATGAACAGTTAACGCTTGATCAATAAGCGCAGTTCCAACACACGAACCACAGGATGAGAGGAAATGACTCACCAAGACCAAGTGCAAGACCATTCTTGCCCAACTGCGCACACATGTAGTCTACCGCATTCGCTGCCGCCCAGATCTTGTACCAATCACTCGAGTCACTGACCTGTCCCGGTGCTATCGCATTGATGAGCATCACGCACCTCTTCGCTGTCGAAGTCTTCGCCCATGGAATCGGAACAGTGGTGTTATCCCACCCTGCGGGCCCGAATACTTGCTGCTGGCTGCTTGCAGGGATGCGATCGATGATATGCCTGCATGAGACCCAGGGTGGACCGGTGTCCTCAGGGCCACAATGGACGCTCGGTCTGTAAGGCACAATTCTCATAAGCAGCCCCTTGTTCACACCCAATCCTGTAGATATTCCCCCAATGCTAGGCTGGCCAGAAACACAGATCGCGATGAGGGACTCGGCAGCCTGTTTGAGGTCGATGGGGGCGACGGTGTCGAAATCTACACCTGCCACATGGGAGATGTCAATTGCGCAGAGCCCATCGTGGGAGAGGTAGCGGAATGGGAGCGGCGCGTCATAGGTGAATCCGGTACCACGCTGGCCGAAGGTCTTCGGTTTTGGTAAGGCCGACATTGCATGGTGGACCTGTAGGCAGGATTGAAGGTTGAGATTTCGGCCATATTGTTGACCGTTGCAGGAAATATGCCCAGCAGTGAGAGTGGATTCGTTTGAGGTCGTTGCTGCAAGACTAGGCCCAGCAATGGGGGCAGGCGACTCAAGTGGCCAATAGATGTTCGCAGAGGCTGAAGATGGTATTATTGTAGAGCTCTTCGAAGAGGGCGCAGCATGAAAGGGGAGCTCCAATCCCTTGCTCAGCTTTGTAATAGCTGTCGCATTAGCTCTGGATAGTGACTTTGTAGAGCTGGTCCAGAGGAGAAACCCAAGCACTAGCCAAGCATTCAACATGGAGTGCAAACGCGCTCCGAATGTTCAGTGAAGGTACGTATAGTCTGGCTCTCAAAATGCATGCAAGATTGGAATAGAGACAATAATAATCGTAACAACATGTTCTTCGTCTTGCGCATTCGACGACTAGACTCTGAAGCAACCGTACCAATCATTCTGTAGCGCTATCTCGGTTCGAGATACAGTCGAACCTGGTTGGAAGTAGTCGCTTCAAGCGCAGTTTCACGTCATACGCCTCCAATTGACTCGGAATGTGACAATTCTGTGGTGATTATCGCACTTTCAGCCTACAAGCAGAGGCGATAAATTCTCGAAAATCCTGGATTTATCCCAGGTCGTAATTCAGTGGATTGCGCTTGCACGTGACCTTCTTTAATCCTGGGATAGGCTCAAATCTAGGGTCTTGCAAGGTGCCAGAGCAAGTCCCGGGTTATGCACAGTCTATTAGCTTGGAAAACTGACTGCATACTTTGTAGGTCGACTGTATTGCTCAGATCCCGTCTATTTTGCTAGCCAAATGGGGCTTAATTCGAAACTCTAGTCTATGTTCTAGGCACCACTAGACTCGGTCAAACTAGGACCAACCCACATGAAGTCTACCAAGACTACTTTAAGGGTAATTAAGGGACAAGGCTAAATTATGTCGGATCGTGAATTGCAGCAGAAGCGAGGCTGGAAGGACCGCTTACCTTTCAGGCGTCACAAGGTGCAGACTACATCGGCGGCATCTGTGCAGGATGCCTCAAAGGTTTGTATCATAATGACATCCTCTTCGTTTCATCTTCATCATGATTGGAGCACTTTCCTCAGTCAATCCCATAGTTCCGTCGAGACCAATCAATCTAATTCTAATTCTAGTTCCAGAGTGACCCCTCTGTTGTGGCTCGTCCATCGCCTTCGTCTGAACCCGCAACATCGGTTACTCCAACGCCTTCACTATGGGCCTTGGCATTCGGCTGCCTGCAAAGGGACAAACCGGAACTAGCGAAACAGTTCCTCCTCGACGTAGGCATTCGCGCCACTGGCGGAGAAGGCAGCAACAATTTGTCTCCTGGCCTTGACAATATTTCGCACGAAGCTTTCCAAGAGCTCAGGAAAATCAGTGAGTCCCAAGATGAGCTAAGCCGCACGAATGCTGCTATACGCAAAACGTTCGAGCAAACTGTGAAGATCATTATCGCAAGCAAAGATGCCATCTCCTTAGCAGTGTCGGCAAATCCGTACGCAGCATTGGCGTGGACTGGAGTCAGCTTGTTACTTCCCGTAAGTCATCGCTCTGCGAAATACGAGTTCATTGTTTTGACGATAGCAAAGCTTGTCCTCAATCCAAGCCAAGAAAACGAAGCGGCCATCAAGGGTCTTGATCGTATTACAAACATCATTTCCGTCTATAAGTGGATGGAAAAGAACTATCTGCAGGATCCAGATGCTACGTCGGATTTGGAAGATCCGGTGATATATCTTTATACTCTAGTTCTAGAGTACGAGGCTACACTGCTTATGTATAAGGGCAAGAATTCTTCTCGACGCTGGGCAAATGACGTATTCAAGGCTGGCACTTGGCTAGGTCTTTTGACGCGTGTTCAAGAACAAGACATAAATTGCCAAAACATCGCTCAGGCCTTCGCCAATGCTCGAGCAAAAGATTGGCGAGAGGAAGAGCGTAAGTGGCAGCGGGAGCTTCTTCGTCAGGCCCGTCACGAGGAAGAGAAAAGTCGCCTCAGATTGTTGTATTCCAACTACGAGGCAGACAAGAATGTGAATCCAGAACGCATCCCAGGAACGTGCCGTTGGTTTTTGAATCACAATAGCTTCCTGGCATGGCGCGAATCGCACAGCTCGAAACTGCTCTGGGTTTCCGCAGATCCAGGTAGGTGCATTCGCAGTATCTTAATCCCTTCTTTGGTTGCCACATGCGTCTGCGACCCTTCGAAGCAGCATTCGCTGCAAAAAATTGTTCTTAGACCGTGATGAGTAGTAATGCTGACTACGACGTTCACTATAGGCTGCGGCAAGTCAGTCTTATCAAAGCATCTAGTCGACAGAAAAGGGGAAGCTCTGACTGTCTATACGACACCTCCAACACTATGTTACTTTTTCTTCAAAGACGGTGATGTCGAACGCATGGATGCAGCCAAGGCCATATGCGCCTTTCTCCATCAATTGATCTTGCAGCAACCCCAATTATATCAATACGCCCGAGAAGACTTTGATACCAAGAGCCAGAAGTTCTTGACCGATTTCGATACCTTATGGAATGTGTTTCTCGCGACATGTGAGGATCCCGCCTTGCAGGAGATCGTCTGTGTTCTCGACGCAGTTGATGAATGTCGTGAAAAATCCAGGTTGGTGGCCAAAATAACGGAGCTTTACAACAGTCCTCGCCCCGTGATCCGTAGAGGACCAGTCCTCAAATTCTTTGTTACAAGTCGGCCAGACTTCAACATAGTGCGTGACTTCAAGGCTCTGACCGATATAATGTCAGAGGTCAGGTTGCGTGGCGAGGAAGAGTCCGAGCAAATCAGTCGCGAGATCGATCTTGTGATCAAATTCAAGGTCGATCAACTTGAAAAGAAGTTGAGCCTTCGCAGGACAGATAAAGAGGAGCTCCTGGCGAATCTCTCTAAGGTGTCTCAGCGAACATACCTCTGGCTTTATTTGACCTTCAATGACATCGAGCGACGGTTAGAGATTACGAAGGAAGAGATCGCCGTTATCGCCAAAACTATCCCACAAGACGTCGATAAAGCTTATACTCGTATTCTCGACAAGAGTGACAATAAAGAACGAGCTAGAAAGCTTTTACACATAGTCCTTGCTGCCCTAAGGCCTCTGACTGTAGAAGAGATAAACGTGGCCCTGGTCATGGATGAAGACATCAAGTGCTATGCAGACCTTCCATCCTATCTCTGGCGGCCTGATTCTGCCGAGAATACAATCAAAAATATCTGTGGGCTTTTTGTGACCGTGGTAGAGAAGAAAGTCTATTTAATCCACCAAACCGCTCGAGAATTCCTGCTGGGCGAGGATGATGCTAACGCAGGCCCCTCGTCCGAAGTCGGGTCCGCAAAAAGATGGAGGAAGTCCTTGTACGCTCGTTAAGCACATCTTGTGATGGCAAGGACTTGCGTTCATTATCTCTGCATGCACGACTTACCTATGCAAGAGCCTGATCCCGCAGCAGAATTCAATGTATATGGGCTAGAGGCTATCGAACAAGCTCACGTCTTCCTTTCGTACGCAGCTATGCATTGGAGTGATCATTCAAGAGAGGCGCATACCTTGATTGATGATTCCCTTACCGGAAGAATAGCGTTCTCCATGTGTGATCCACATTGTGCCCCTTTCCGATTATGGTCTACGATATACTCCTATCTACAACCACTGTTTTCCGGTTGTTTGTCAGAACCTAAAAATCTTTCGAATCTTTCGGTCTCGGCACTACTTGGTATTGAATCCGCGGTCAAGCTGTTGCTTGAGCAGTCAGACGTTGAGTTAGCCTTTGGGGATGCCGGTGGGCGGACACCACTTCACTTGGCGGTGGGCTTTGGACGGACTGCTGTTGCCAGATTATTACTGGAGCGAGATGGATCATTAGCGAACATTAAAGGTGATATCGATGATTCGTCCCTGCATGTTGCAGTGCGAATGAACAAGCCGGACATTGTTCAATTGCTCGTTGAGAGCAGGGATGTAGACTTGAATCTAAGAGATTACTGGGGCCGCACGCCACTCCACTATGCGGCGGTACAAGGGCACGAGACCATAGTCAGATTGCTGTTGAAGCGCCAAGACTTGCAAATAGATCCGAAGGACCCAAGAGAGGGAACGCCACTGCTTCGAGCGGCGAACGATGGGCACGAAACCATCGTCAGACTGCTATTGGAGCGAGGCGCGCAGCCCGACGTGGAAGACATCGAGGGATTCACACCCATTGACAGAGCAGAATTGAATGGCTGTCTGAATGTAGTCAGGCTGCTGGAGGAGCGAGGCGTGCGGGTTGACGAGAACAAAGTCAACGAAGAAAGACACAGATGGACTGAACAAAGACAATATTTCGAGAGTTTAGAGAGCGTTGTGACCATGCACAGTGTAAGTCCTGGGACTTCTCCAAATAATATAGTAGAATTGGCGTGACGTCTCTCGACTTCGTATTGCTAGTCTTCTGATGAATTCAACCTTTTCTAGAAATAGGACTATTTCTCTCCGAGCACGAATCTAATAGTTATAGCTTCTCCGTGCGATGCAAGCCTGAGATTTTCGCTCCTCGGCAGTCTCCATATTCTGCGACCGGCAACTGTACTCAGACGCAATCGACGTTCTCGCACCAACAAGAGCCGGGGTCGTTGGTCACTATGTGCGCAGAACGAATTTGGCGTATTTTTGCTTCTCTCTGAAATCAGCGAGGACATCGACAGCGATCTCACGAAAGGCTCCAGGGCGAACGCTAAGGACGGAGGTACGTCGAGACAGTTGAAGAGGCGGAACTGTCTTGGTCTCGTACTCAGAGATTGTAGTTTCGGCATCTCACATGCTCTCATCTACCTTCCCATCTCTTATGCGTAGATCTAGCTCATCCTGCGACTCAAGCATCAGAGGAGCAATTAAACTCTCAGACAAATGCGCTGGCACCCTCCCATCCTCGCCTACCTCCTTTCCAACCTCCCCATGCCACCACCGACAGCCCCTTGACTGCATTCGAATCTTGTACTGCCCATCCCCCAACCCATGTACCAGCGCTCCGATAGCAAGTTTCCTGATAACCGGCGCTCCAGGCACCAACGTCAGCACATCTTCCGCCTTTGGCCGTAGATCAGCGTTCGAACTTCTTAACGAACATATGCCGCGCTGTTCGTTCCCCCGGACCACTTCCCCTGTTGCAAGATCGACGATTTGCAGACTGGACTTCGGCGGTTGATGGGCCGTGGCGTCGATAATTGTCATGCGATCGTCCAGAGCGTCAGGATCGGGTTGGAAGGGACCCCAGGGGACCAGGAAACGCTGGTGTCCCCGCGTCTGCACAGTGACGGGGTCGGAACCGGTGTTGAGGACAGAGACTTCCAAGGCAGTGCCACAGCTTACCGTGGCGTTGGCAGGTGCGGAATCAGAGGATGGAGAAGATGCGCAAAGACGCATCCTTGTCTCTATTTTCGGTGGCCAGGGCAGGCACTTCACGACCGTGAATGTCGCTTTACCGGCAGTGGGTTTGCTGTTCACCAACTTTACTAATTCGGAATCATGGCTTGGCTTCCCATCATTATTGTCGACGAGGTGATTTCGATCACTATCACTATACGCCCACCGTTTCATGCCGAGATCCTCAGTCGCCAGTCTGATGATATACTCCTTTCCCGGCTTCAGGATCGATGCCAACTCACCATTAACATCGACATGACACTGATATATCGTGAAAGCATTTCTCCAGTGCTCTTTCCTGTTGACCGGGGATGGCAGGGAAAGGCACTCTGCCTCTTTCGCGGCGACCCCGTCCAGTGGGCTGAGATCTACTTCAACGGGCTGCGTAGCGTCTTTGGGATCTTGTTCGTCCAGGGTAAGTAAGCCATGTGCCAGCGCATATGGAACATCTAGTACCGAGCCTGCGATCTCGAGGAGTAGTGGTCGAGGGTCAGTATCAGCTGGTGACCGCCGACAGAGGCCGACGACTATACTGAATGGCAGCTGGCCTGAGGCATCAAAAACTTGATAGCGGCTGTGGATTTGTGTGTGAATTCCCAACTCGTTCATTATGTTGTAGTGTGTAGGTGCAGGTGCAGGTGCAAGTACAGGTACAGGTTCTTTGGAAGGAATGGATGGAATGGATGGAATGAACGGCAATTATCGAAAAGTTGTTGACGATTGTGAACATCTGGCTGATTAAGCAACATATGAATTCAAGAAGGCGCGCATTATCGACCGTAATGTGACTGTGAGTGTGAGTCACCTACTACGGTGTGGCGAAGTGATAAAACCCCAACCAAGTTCTGGCCAAGAAGGGCAGTGCAAACATGTCTATATATGTGTTTGCATCTCAGCCTGCGGCTAGCGTGAGCCGTGGATATCACTTGTTTGAGTATAGTAGCTTGATCTCGGATTGAGCAAGCTGATATCTTGCGACCAAGATCAATCGAAAACGATGCGTTGCCAATGTTGAAATACTGTAATCTTAGTGTTTGTTTGGAAGAGACACCATTCCCGATAGGATCTAGAGCCTCTTGGCAGTTGATTCGATGCCCGTCGCTACTTGGTGGCTCTTAAAATACTATTTCATCACCAACCTACTACTATTCTGACATGGACATCGTTACGAAGTATCAGTCTGGAAGGGGTCAGACTGGTAGGGTAGGGTATCATGGGGAAGTCGACTAGATGGGAAAATTGATCACTACGCTGAGACTGCATAAAAGCTTTGACATCCCAGCATATCAGCAGCCCGCTCCTCTGATATTCTCGTCATTAGCGCTGATACTTTATAACATCCCAGCCGCATATTCACACGGAAGACGTCACTTGTCATGCCTTGCAAGCTGGCAACTATCTTCAAGATGTCAGATGCAGGCTGAGCGCCGAAAGCCACTACGAGTTCGAAGTGCATATCACCATGTGACGCGCCCTGAACTTGCATATCGAAGATTCTATGGGATAGGGCTGAAACATACGGCGCAATTTAGCTTCGGCAGATATCAGGAGGCACTGCTCTCAGGTGGGCCGCCTTAGGTACAAGTATATTAGATCGTGTAACACAGCCTTGCTGGGGGCCTGACGAGCTAGGCTCACAGACGACGAGGCGAAGAGCACCACAAGCCAGACCGGAAGACTAAGCCAATGTCCAATTGGATACCAAGGAGCGTTATACACTCCGGTGCCAAGGAAATCGAATAAGGGCCAAGGACGTAGGTTGTTTGTGGTCTACTCCTGCTGACTGAAAACTGAGATGTATACTCACAGCTGGAACGGGCATCAACGACACCATCTACTGTCTCTAAATTGATTCTCTCGACCTCGACGAATGGGCTTGGGCAGTGGCTTGACCTCTGTCCCCGCTGTTGATCCTGTCTACAGCCCCACGTTCTTCAGCTGGACATGCTGACCTTACGATGATCCAACTCAGGTCCGCAGTCATGGCAATGGAGGACATATTTTCGTCTCTTCCTTGCTGTTGAGAGGACCTGTAAGACAGAAACATTATAAATACCCAGTCAATGGCCACCTTCAAGCCGACAGAAGCACTCGTCTCGTTCTCCTCGCATTTCCATTATACAGATCATATAACCAGTTTCGCTCTCCTCACCGTTCTACTATATAACGTTTAGCAGTAATACCTTCTCCAACAATGTCTCTATCGAAAGTCCTCTCCCTTGCGCTTGTCATAGCAGTGGCTCGCGCTAGCCCAGTCAATAACCCATCCCGAGTCCTCCGCCGCGACCCACCCGCGCCTTCTACCTACCCACTTGGCGATTCTTGCAGCCACGAGTGGCAGTACCTCAACTTCAACCCGGACGATAATACCGACAAGGCCCATCTCTAGAAACTTCACAACGTCATCTGCAGTGGCGAGATGCGCGCAATCTCCAGCTATGGCCAAGGCTCGGCTCAGGACGTCCTTGCCCCCTACAAGCGCTATTTCCCGGAAAGCGATCCGGATGACGACTACCAGACCCATGTCAAGGATGTTCTAGGCCTAATCGCAGGGACGAGCAGTACCGATGGAGCGATTGGAAGTGTCGTCGGGACCTTTGTTGTGGATAACCTTGGTGAGCTCCACATCCGCTTTGACGCTTCCTCTCCTCTCGATTCTCATTCGTGACCTCCGCTAATCCGTTCCGCAGACTTTGCCACGAACAACAATGAGGGAGACTGCAGCGGCGCGGGCACCCTAGCCTACACACTCCACGACGATCATACCGGCAGCCGCGAGAAAATCCATTTCTGTGATCCCTCTTGGACTCTTGGAAGCGCCGGCGACGTCGACTGCGCTTCCTTGGACCCCTTCCCAAGCACGAAGATGGACGCCTTCTCACGCATCGCGCTCCACGAGATGATGCACTACAGCTCCGTGGGCCCTGCCACGTCCTTGGCGCAACAGATCGGAGACGCGACGAACGCAGATGGCTCGCCGGCGTATGATCCCCCGCGTGTGCATGGCCTCGTGGACGTGAACCAAGACGACAACATCGCTGTTGCGGAGATTAATGCCGATAGCTATGCTTGGATGTCGCTAGACGGTTGGATTAGTCGCAAGTGCTCGCCGAATTCGAGTGGCAATGACTATGCGGGGTACTTCACTCAGGACCCACCGAAGTATAGGTGAGCTTGGTGACGTTAATCAACCGGGGTTTTCAAGTTGAGAAATAGTTGAGACTGATGTCGAGTCGATAGCTGAGCACGTTTAGCAGAGGCAACGTTTACAATCAATAATTTTATGTAACACTCATTCTTCTTAGCGGTCCCTTCTCTCTCCCTTCCTTCCTTCCACTTCTTCTAAGACAGATTGAAAATCTTTGTTCGATGTGTTGAGTCAAGAGTTCTATTGACTGTCTTCGAACAACTCCTATCAAGTTGCGAGGAGCATCAGCGATCGCCTCGGTCAGTATATACACGTACCAGTAGCCCGCTTGTCAGAGAGCACAATTTTCCAATCTTTCTATGAAGTCGTTCAACTCGGCAGTAATATCTGGGAGTGCGTTGGAAGATAGAATGGTTAAAGTTCGATTGACTTGTCAGGCAACAGATTATGAAATCCACTGGCTGGTTTGATCCTGACCAGTTCTGAATCAGATGCACATTCAGTGACTCGTGTATTACATACCAGCTTAGGACTATATGCTCTCATAATGTCTATTTTTTTTTGGTCAGTCGGGTCTTGTTACGCTCAACAGCTTGCGAAGAGTTGCCGGGGCCAAGAAAAAGCTGAATCCAATCTGACAAACCTAGTATCGATGCAGTGAACGATAATATTGTAAGAGCACAGAGGAGAGACAGCGCTTGCACAATTTGTAAGCGGTATCAACAGGGCAACTACAATAATTCAACAATATGTTGTACTCCGTTGATGATTTGGTCATGAGGCTTGTTGCCAATCCAGAATATGATTCGTTTCGGGTGTCGGTGCCCTGGTATCTGATAAATTTAAAATGTATCTCGATGATCAATGTCGGTACCTAGAGGTTGACAGATGCCTGGACGACAGAATTCTCGAATCGCGCAAAGTGTCTGCACTACTTGAAGAGATCGAGCTACCTTGATATCGAAGAGAATTTCCGTGCTCGTGGCGCCTATAAGCTGAAACCTTTTTGTGGAGTATACTAAGACTCATATGCCCCCAGTGGGGGAGTCCAATCTGGAGCAAGGGATTGGTGTCTCTTTCTAAATCTTGCTAAATCATAGCACGCGGGGTTGTTGTAGCCGATCTGGTCGATATGGATGGCTTCAGATCTCGACTCTTTGCGTACAAAGGTTGTTCCGGAGTAGAGCATTGAGTGAAATTGGTCTTTGACTCTTCTTCGTGTTTTGAAGCGACCAAAAAAGTCTTTTGTTAAATAGGAAACCATTCTGGGCACCCCCATTTTTGGCAATGTTTACCCTCTATGGTAACTGTACCCTCCTGCTCCGATACACCAGACGGAAAAACAGTTCTTTGACAAACCATATCCCCGACGACAAGTAGATCACGATCAAGTAGGGCCTCTTTTTTTCGTCAATGAAAATGACCGATCCGATATCGAAAAATCGAATACATGACTCGGGAGGTACTTACATTCGGGTAGTTATCTAGTGCAAAAGTCATATCTTCGCAAGAGGGCAGATTATCGAAAAGGGGGATTTTCGGATAGTTTTCCTTACGACCGTCCAGGCAATAGTGGGCTTAATAAGAGCTGTCGAACTCCTTGAAACGACAAGGCTCTGCTTCAATCATCTAACACGTTCTTCCTTCAACCGTAAGGCGTTTGTTCTTCCGAAGATCTTCTGGAGGAAACTGTTTGCGCAATTTGGCTCATGCCCATTGGATTCCGAGACCGATAACAGCGTCTTGTACGCAAAGACAGCTTGGCCAGCTGAAGATTTGGAGAAGGTAGAAAAGGCAAGAAGCTGGAAAAAGCAGACGAGGTAGCTCAACTTCCGTTAGATATAGAGGGCTTGAGTAACTCTCGGCTCAGTTAGCGGATCCTGTCAGGTCTTCCCCCAGAAACATGAATCTGAAATCCCTACGCTGCCGTCTCAGGACGTTCGAAGCAATGCGGTTACATCTTGTAATTTTCGCGCACGATGCATTTGTCAGCTGTCTTGTTCCGCCTGTAAAAGTTCGTGCCTACGACTAGCACACTCGCCACTCTCAAATCTTCCGGACCGAGATCATCGTATGAATTCAAGAAATAACGTAGGGGTCACTGGAGAATATAGAAAGGTCTAGCTAACATAATAGGATACAGTTGAAAATAATGGTCGTCAGTCTCATGAGCGCTTTTGATGGTAAGTCTCTCGAAACTGCCAGCCCAGCAAAGACCGTCGAGGTATGATGCAATCCGGAACTCGGCCATGCATGCTCTCGGAATGCACAGATACATTCCTTGGCTTTACGCCTTAGCCTTGCAAAGTAATTGACAGTAATACACGTTAAACAAGGCTGATATCCCCTTGTGCTGGAACGCTGCTGCCGAGTGACGAACAATCACCCTGAAGGTTTCCTATAGGCTATTGGCTATATCTCGCACTTATTGCAGATCCGGATGTCCTCATTTAACCTCGGTCTGTGCTGCCTGAAAAGTGGTACTTCTAGGCATAAACTGGACCACAGGAAATCTTGCTGACCTTCTCGGAAATGATGCTAAGGGACCCACAGCATACATGCGCACCTTTGCCTTGCCTCTGAACTCGGCTATACTTGTCGAGAATGACGAGCAGCCTTGCTAGCGTAGATGCTATCCGCCTCCATTTTTCCATATCCCGACTTCTACGACAGGAACCTCCGACGACTGAGCATCTGCGGTCACGAAATTGTTTGATCTCCCAGCGCCTATGCCTGACCGTTGGGGAATTGTGGAAGGAAGAACAGGTCGTAGATTATCTCGATCTTCTGGTGCATCGAAAGTGGTATTCTGGATGCCAAGCTTCGGGTAACATTTTCCGGCGACGGATCCGGGTGGTTCTAGGCGGCGACCAACGGCCGCCCGGGCGCCTCCTGCGCGTCTCGCTCACCGGGGGCTCAAATGATTGGCTCCTTTACAATACCCATGCCATACCTTCGGCAAGACCATCAAGACATCATCCCATCTACCCAGTCGACCTCGGATCCAAGAGAAAGCATGCGCAAGCCGGAAAGTCAGCTTCTGGATATACACGCCATGGCTGCCCCCATTGATCCTTTCATAATTGTGCAGCTTTTTGGTCGCTCTCACCGCCGCCATCCGCCATAGTGCTTACTTTGTATCCACAGCTCCTCTACGGCTATGGACGGTTCCTTGGGATACCCTGAGCGCCCTTGGGAAAGGCCGTGGGAACGATGGACTCCTCGTGGGAACGTTTCCTATTCTGCCAGCGCCTCTAGACAATCGGAACTCACCCTCGAGGTCTCCATGCGAGATATCATTATGAATTCGAAGGAGTCGATGTCCTTGCATCCCAGATGGAGCGGCGAGTCAACGAGGACTGAGGCTCTCGAGTCTAGTTCGGAGAAAAATGTCGGCGGTGAGAAGGGAAAACCTCCGGCACCACCTGCACCTGTAGGGTTTTGGGATCATCGGTTGAAAAAGACGAGGGTAGATGTCGTCAAGGCATGGATGAAGACGAGTAGGTGTATTAATGAAGATGTGCTATGGGTTGCTGATTCTGCCAGCCTTGATCCTTTCGGTTTTCATTCTTGGGGTTCTGTCGATGTACTGGGCTGTCCTGTCCCACGTCAATGAGAATGTATCTTCCCTCACCATCTTTGTGGTTGACTTCGACGGCATGGCACCATATACGACCGTGGTTCCCCAAATAGGTCCTTTCATTGTGCAAGCCACAGAGCAAAGGCTGGCGGCCCCCAAACCGCACCTTGGATACGAAACAGTTTCTCCAGAGCACTTCGCCAACGACCCCATGAATGTCCGTCAGGAAATTTTCGACCAAAAAGCCTGGGCTGCAATCATCATCAACGCAAATGCCACCGCGCTGCTCCAGCAAGCAGTCGAAACTGGCAATACGTCGTATGACCCGCTTGGTGCATGCCAGATTATCTGGGTAGAAGCTCGCGATGAGGATACCATCCACGCGCACGTCGGTCCAGAACTCCAATCACTCGCAGCATCCTTAACCGCACAGTTTGGCGCGCGCTGGACGAAGCAGGTGCTCCAAAACAACACCATACCCAACAACAACCTCGAAGCCGCGCCACAAGCCCTGTCACCAGCAATCGGCTTCTCAATCTTCAACCTCCGCCCATTCGACCCGCCCGTCACCGTCCCCGCCGTCACCATCGGCCTCATCTACCTGATCATCATCTCCTTCTTCTCCTTCGCCTTCTACATGCCCACGCACATGAAATTCCTCATCCCCGCCGGCCACCCGCCACTTCACTTCAACCAATTCATCATCTACCGCTGGTTCGCCACCATGGCTGCCTACCTGTCAATGTCCCTCTTCTACTCCTTCATCTCCCTCGCCTTCAAGATCCCCTTCAATAACCCGACCGCGCCCGGCAACGAGATGGCGCACAACCCCAACGCGTACGGCGCTGCTACCTTCGTCGTGTACTGGATGATTAACTGGATCGGGATGATCGCGCTGGGCCTGGCGTGCGAGAACGTGGCGATGATTATCGGGCAGCCGTGGACGGCAATGTGGTTGATCTTCTGGGTTATCAGTAATGTGGCGACGAGCTTTTATGCGTTGGACTTGACGCCGAAGTTTTACTACTGGGGGTATGCGTGGCCGTTGCATCAGAGTAAGTTTATCTCGCCCTTTTTCAATTCAAAGTATTCAGACAAGGTATTGACATTTCTGCAGTCGTCGAAGCCTCGCGCTCTACACTCTTCAACCTCCACTCGCGCATCGGTCTCAATTTCGGCGTTCTCTTCGCATGGGCGGCGGTCAACAGCCTTTTCTTCCCTTTCTGCTGCTACTTCATGCGGTGGAAGACGCAAAGGCAAAAAGGGAAGGAGATGGAGGCGCAGAAGCGGAAAGAAGATGAGAAGAAGGGAGGGTCGCCGCAGGGGCTGCCCAGAAGCCGAGGGGCAGCCTCGCGGAAAGTGTCATGATAATCTGTTTGGTTCGGCGAGGGGGGTTAGGAGCTAAGGCGTTCGGCTGGAATAGCTGTTCGCGCTGTAATACCTGTATATATAATACGTTCTTGAGTTCGAGGTTGTGCGCATGGATTCAGGAGCCAGCCACAGTGACGGCGGATGTATGTCAACCTTGTCAGCGCTCAAGGTCTTTCTCCCACATTATACGTCCACTTGTGTGAATGGAGACACTGAGCCGGAGTCAGCCAATGGTCATCGCACCGGCCGCTTATGAACGAAGAATTTAGCAATATTGCGCGAGCAGAACCAGCACTGTTCAAGGCCCCCTGCAGCCCTGTTTACTCATCACGAAGTGCGCTGAGATTACAATTCTTGGTGACAATATTGTTCGTCTGTACGAGTGTTGCAACTTCGTAGGCTAGAGGTTTCTTGTAGAATTAATATTCATGGGGTTGTTGTTTGCCTACGTTGCCAGATTTTCAGTTCGTGAGACAGCGCCAAGTCTTGAAAAATAATGAGAATGCCAAGATTTTGGCTTGGCACTCGCCCGGCCCGCTCAAATCAGCTTTTCCGCGCGAAATCTGACCAACAACCACTTTATTTCAATGCCAGATGCTTCTAATCGATTGGCATGCTAATGTAAGTTCAAAAACATCACGAGAAGGCAAAAATCAAGGTCGTGCTCAGAGTCGAACTGAGGTTGCTTGGATATCAAGTGATTGGTCAGAACCAAGAGTGATCTAGAATTGGCGTTAATGAAGGATTCAATCCCCAGCTGGTGGGTAAACTCACAACCACTACACTGTTTTGAGTTAGTGATGGCTCTGCTGAGGTCTGGTTTGGAGAATACGAACCTACACAACCAACCGCCAATCGTTGAGAATCTACGGCAGATTTCAACAAATATTGCACACGATCAACGAACCTTGGCACGGACACCGACATGTTTGGCACCGGGCTGTCCACTAACCTACACATCTTCAAGTAACACCAATTCTAGATCACTCTTGGTTCTGACATTCAGTTGATGTCCAAGCGATCTTAGTTCGACTCTGAGCACCGTTTTTCTTGGTTATAGCCATCAGGGGGACAAGGGTTCGTGTCTTGATCGCTTGTCCCCTGTCTACAGTATCGGCCGACAACTTCGTCTTCTGTAAATAATACTGTTGTACTGTCTATATAAGTCTTCCAGAGCATTATACTACTACAGTAACATCTTTATAGTCCTCGCACACGTTTCAAATGCTAACATCCTGAAAATGATACCAACATTTACTCTACGCTCGACAAGCTCCTTCTATCTTCTACAACAAGGCATATATCCTGAGGAGGAAAAAGAGCTGCGTCGCTTCTGATCCCGCAGAAGATGTTTTCAAATCTTATAGCGCAGTTCACAGACATGGCGTTGGTTGAAGATAGACAACAATGGTACAGTGTCTGAGACTAAGTGGCTTTGGAGTTTGCGCTTACGTCACATCGTGTCTTCACATGCTAGAATTACAGGACTGGCTCGATATTCTCGCAGATCAAGTAATCACGACGATGTCTGTAAACCCGCTTCTTACATCTTTATTTTTACCGTATTAACTTGAAGTGTTATAAGCGCTATAGCAAATTGGGAATTATAGCAGGTTGGCCGCCTAGCCTTCTCTCCAAAATCATCTCAACCCTTCGGACTCGCCTTCAAGTCGCTCGGAGATCGCCTATATCACCCTCACATAGTCGTAAACAATTACCCTTTTCAATAAGCGGTCCATATCACAATCCTTGTCGAACACCATAAAGGCTTATGGCGTACAACTTCAAGGTCCTTGTTTGATATTTTTTTAAGACCTTGTCGAACATCATCAAAACTCTATAGCAAGCATCATCAGGACTCTTATCCGTCGATCGAAAGCAACTCTCTCTTCTTGCCACAAGTCTATCAAGGACTGAAACAACCAGTCAGCAGATGCTTGTAAAGAATTCAGCAAGCAACATACTTACATCAACCATCGAGAAGAAGATGTAACCCACGTTCTTTCTTCGCGTGTGTGGTCAATCAAGCCTGCCCGAACAATGGTTACGTCGTGCGATCTGTCGAGTAAGTGTACGCTGTCAGAATACCGAAAGACATGCTCAGCCTGCTCCTCTCTTCTCACTTCGCTCTCTCTTGCCACTTCACCAATTATCTCTCCAACATTCACAACCTTTATCTCACAACCAATCGCTCACATGTGTTTCATTATGCCCACTCTCTCACCCTGTTCACTACAATTCACTCGGACTTCCTCTTCTGCTTATGACGAACTCTATTACTTGAAACACTATCTCACTCAGCTCCTCTATGCCTCTAATATTTACTTGCATTCATACGGTCTTTCGTCTACCTCTTTCCGTACCTTGTTTATATATACTATAGCACCTTCTGCCTTACGCTATATACCTTACCAAACATTAAGTTGATAGAGATGCTCGTTCAATGGAGCAAAGCTTCTACTCAGCTACCCTTCTCACAGGTTCAGGTTCTCTTTCGGGAAAGTGGAGATACACCCTCCCATAGCCTGGATCCTTTATTCTTGTTCAAATATCCTGATCCATGCTGGTTATACTGGACCTACTGCACGCTCATACTCCTCTCGCAACTCATCACACTCTTCTCGCTAACAGTGGCGAACTCTCAAAGCACACCGTAGTCGGCCTGGTCATCAGCTGAAAATATACTATATGACGAGATGAACGTTTCACCTCAAAGTAGTACATGCTCTTACCGCTGTGCGGCGTTCTTGTCAGTCCAGACGTCATTGGAGGTTCCGTTTCTGGCTGGGTCCAAGAAAGCTATCTCGAGGATGGAGTCCTCAAGAACCCGCCGATTACATACACCGCCCTCGACTTACCAACGATCTCAAATGTTCAACTGCCAAAAGTACCAGCTGGGACCTCAAGATTTGGTAAGCAAATCTCAAAATCTCCTGCGGGTTCTAAGCGTTCGCAAATGTAGAGAGTGATTGGCACTCTCCTGCTTCCCGATCGTCAGAGGATCCATGGCTGACTTCATTACAGACAAAACACTAATCGCCGCTCTCCGCTCTTTCCGGGTGGAGCCTCTTCAAGAGCGCATCTTAGCTGATGACGCGCGATTCCTTCAGAATGACAGCAAGATCGCACCCCTCGTGAAGGCCACCTTGAACGGAATATTCAAAGACGTACGACGTTTACTTAAAGATGAAGGGACTGACGAACGGGACTTCTACCAGCTCCCCGAGATGAGTAGTGAGGACTACGAAGAAAGGATCTAAGTTCTGATCTACATACTGAGAGACAACGTTATCGGCTTCTATGTTGGAACCCCGCAGAGTCTGTCTGAGAGAATCGGGCACCACGCACAGATAATTGCGGGCACTTCGTTACCAAACAACCTCCTTTACGCATTCGCACAGGAAGCAGAGAGAACGTACAAGGTCTGCTTAGCACATGTCTCAGACCTGCAACATCGTCGTCTACTCGAGCAGGCGTTCATCTTGTTGATAGAGACCTATGGCAAGAATATCATATCCTGGGAAATCGCCACAACCAGTGAGGATTCCGGAAACTACTATTATAACCAGGAGGATGCCATACTGCTGTTATATATGTATATATTTGGCTGTCACAGCAGCCTCTGATCAAGTACACTGGACGCTATTCCGCTTGCGAGGGGATTTTCTTTGGTCTTAATACAAGCTCTCCGTTCAGAGAAAAGGCGGCCTATGGAGAGAGACCGATATGGGTATGCCTTAAGAGTCTCTCGCCAGCCAGCAATTGCGCTAATTCTTGAGTGTGCTTAGCTTAGAAGACATTACCCAGAGGCGAATATGATGCTCTTTCGTTGTTTAAAACTCAAGATGGTCTGTCAGATGGTTATATCAGGTCTGAATGTGCCCAAGATCGCGACACGCAATAGCGCTTACTGCAACCCATGCTCGTTGCTCCATCGAGATAGAGTTGAGAAACTGGGACCGCACTCCAACTGGAAAGAGATGCACGAAATTGCTATGGCTCCGCGAAACGCTCCTGAAGAACGGTACGATGATATACGTTCGGAATACCCTACCGGCGCCTCCAGCAGCAGCACTGTCAAAGGGTCCAGCATGGGTAGAGCGATGGAGAGGTGGCCGTGGACGAGGTGTTGGGGAGGCGTGGTATCTTATCCTGGTTGTTGGAATCTCCAAAAGGGCGCAAAAGGCGTGCTTTTGACGCCGCCTGGTCAGTATCCAATCCTTACATGACTGAACAACGTATTGACGTGGTGCAGACATCAACACAGCTCCCCAATACCTCTCGGTCTCATTCGAAGAGGCGGAGCATGGACTCTCCAGCTAAGAAATTCGCTAAGCTCACGAAGGCGCGGGTAAGTAAATTTCTGGGCTTTTCTTATCATTCTCTGAATCTACTCAAGGCGGCCTGCTACATGAATCAACGTTTCAAAGCAATAGAGCGCTGCTGACGTCGGGGCCGCAAGACATCGGAACCTGGGTCGGACGAAGAGACGGCGGAATTGCAAAAGCTCATTGAAGAGCATGGCACGGTCTGGAAATCGCTTGAAGCGATCGACGAGGAAAACCAGAAGATCCTTCAGAGAAGGGATACTGCCTCCTTGGGGGTCAAAGCTCGGAATATGAAATTTGCCTTCCTAAAGTAAGCTCATGTCGTACAACAGCGCTATAACGTTTTGACGTATCAACGTGATGCAGAACTGGAACCGCCCTTCCTCCCAACTTCGGGTCGATACGCTTGTACAAGACCATGACCGACAAGCTAGATAAGCTGGGTATCGAACATACCCAGTTGTGAGACGAACGACCGCGCGATGCTTTATTGCTTCTCTTTTTTGGATCAACTCCGGACGTGGCTTGGGCAATTTTGCTCCCTGTGGGCAAGATTATAAGTCGGGCCACTGGGAGTGGACTGGTGTCAAGAATCTCCTCGCAGTGCTTCCTACGGCCCTGACTATATGTCGGACGTCTGGAGAGAGATACGCATGAGTTCCAAAGGAAAGTTCAAGGCTAGGAGACGGTCTACACTTACGCGACAACTCGCACGAATGTCCATGGGGAAGCTGTGGAATTTAGAAATTTTCACGCGTCTTCTCCATTGTTGATGTACGTAAGTATGTTGCTTCCCAATCCTTTGGCGAAAAGAGCAACAACAAAAAGTATAAATCTATACTGACTGACCAACATAGTCGCCGGCAGTTTCGTGGTAACGGACAATCAGGAGGGCAAGGGCTGTCTTCGGTCGACGGACAAGGGTCTTGATGGTGTTCGACAACGGCCTCAATCATGTTCGACAAGGGTCTTGATGGTATTCGACAGGCGCCTTAACCATGTTCGACTAGGGCCTTGATGATGTTCGCCATGGGCCTTTACGACGTTCGACCAGGGCCTTGATAAAGATGCGCCACGGGCCTTGAGGATATTTGACATGGACTGTGATATGGAAGGCTCGTCGAAAGGGATAGTTGTTCACGGTTATGTGGGGGGATATGGGCGACATCTGAGTTGTGTTGACGCGAGTCCGAAGACCGGAGCTTGTTGTGATAGCATTGCCCAGATACTTTGGCGGCTATAATTAGTCAAGTCAATAAGGCAATCACACAGATGACACAAGCGGGTTCAAAGAAATCGTGTTGTTTAATCCACCTGCTAGGATATCGCGCCAGTACCGTAGTGTTAGCATGTGAAAATGCTATACCCATATCTAGCCCCAGGTCCCACCACCACCACCTCTGCCCTGCCGCTTCTGCGCTGATAACCTCCAGTCATCCTCGCCCGCAAAGCGATTATACAGCGGTTGGATCCTCTCCGCCTTCTTTCTCTTCGATAGTCGATCCGTCGCTGCAACCTTGAAGAAGGTAGGCGCCGCCTCGACAAGCCACTGCTTCACATTAGCCTTCTCTATCAACTCTCCAACAGGTAGGACCACACACCTTCGGTTCGATGCCCGTCGTGCAATGCATGTACTCCTTCGTCGTCAACACCAACGTATGGTAAATGACATGTTCCGCCGGCTTCCCAAACAACGCCGAGCTGGGGTGCATGTACACCGGTGTGCCCTCCACCATGGTCTTATACCCTTCCTGCGGATCCTTGCGCGCCGAGTTGCGGAAGAAGCCCGAACACAGCGCTTGCCGGACTTTCATGGTGTTGCGCCCACAGCTGACGATCTGGTGTTTGTAGCGCTCCATGATGCTGACAAGCTGCTGTCTGACGTCTTGCGCCCGCCGCATGGAGCGCGCTTGGATGAAGTTCTCGAAGCACCACGGGTTGCTGAAGCGGGATTGTTTCCAGCCGTTGTAGACGTTGAGGAGGGTGAGGTGGTCGCCGTGGGGGTCGTGGAACTTGGCTTTCTTTTGGTCGGCTTGCTGTTGTTTTTCCTTGGGCCGGTAGAAGACGGTCTGTACGGAGAGCATGGCGACGATACTGAGAACCTCGTCCGAGCAGCCCATGTCGACACTATAAATGAGGACCTTCGCCAAGGCTGGCTCCATAGGAAAATCAGCCATTTTTCGACCGAGCCTCGTGAGCAGACCTTCGTCGTCAAGGGCGGACAGGGCGTAGAGTTCTTCTAGAGCTGTTAACATGGTGTTTGTCGGCGGCGGGTCCATAAAGTCAAAGTGCAGAAGGTCGTTGATGCCCATGGCTTTGAGCATGAGGATAGTGTGCGCAAGGTTTTGGCGTTGAATTTCGGGGATAGAAGTCGGGAGCATCTCGGACTGGAAAGCCGCTTCTGTATATAGACGGAAACACTTTCCAGGTCCTGTTCGTCCGGCGCGACCTGCGCGTTGCTTTGCTTGTGCTTGCGAAATCGGTGTGACGACCAGGGAGTCCATTCCTAGCTTCGGATCGTATGCATTCTGCTTGACAAAACCAGGGTCAATGACATAGTAGATCTGGTCGATGGTGATGGAAGTTTCTGCTATGTTCGTGGCGATAACGACTTTTCTACTTCCTGGCGGCGCAGGATCGAAGATTCGACTTTGCATCTCACTCGGTAGGGCAGAGTATACAGGAAGGATGATCAGCTCTGGGACGCTCGGCCCAAGTGCTTTCATTCGTTCGTAGAGGATTTCGGAGCTGGTGTCGATTTCTTCCTGGCCTGTCAGAAACAGCAGAATATCACCGGCTGGCTCGGTCAGATGTATCTGCATGACAGTAACAAGTGCCGCGTCGAGGTAATCAGACTCTGGCTCTCGAGAGTACATGATTTCCACAGGGTAAGTCCGGCCAGGTATTGTGAAAATAGGACACTTATTGAAATACTCTGAAAACTTATCTGCATCAAGTGTGGCTGATGTGACAATTACTTTAAGATCCAACCTCCTCTTGAGGGTTTTCTTTAACAGCCCAAAGAGCACATCTGTAGCTATTGTCCGTTCGTGAGCTTCGTCAAGCATGATGACCGAGTATTTCCTGAGATTCGGGTCCAGCAGTATTTCCCTCTCAAGCATACCGTCTGTCATGTACTTGATCTTGGTATCCGGACTCGTGCAATCTTCAAAGCGAATAGTATATCCAACCTCCTGGCCTAGCTTGCAGCCTACCTCCTCAGCAACCCGCTTTGCTACCGACATAGCAGCTACACGACGTGGCTGCGTGCATCCAATAATCCCGTCATTAGCAAAGCCACCTTCAGCAAGATATTGGGTCAACTGGGTAGTCTTGCCAGAACCAGTATCACCAACAACGATCATCAGCTGATTCTCCTTGACCGCATCCAGTAGCTGCTTGCGAAACTTGTAGACAGGTAAGGTTTCTCTTTGCTGCTTGATCGTCATCGACGTCCTTTTGCCAAGTGACAGATCTTTACTCTGCGTCACTCGCTTCCATTCAGGTAGGTCGTCCGGGGCCTTGTTAGCCTGCGGATTACGCAACTCACTGGCAAATTTGCGCTGATCAGGAGCCATCATTGGGTCCTGCCACTGAGCATTGAGATCAACTTGAGAGGCCTGCTCGGCAGCCTTATCCTGCACTTCTTGCTGTCGCAGATCCCGGCGCTCCTTTGCCAGCGATGTACCTGCCATTGCGGCTCGATTCAAGGATCCATCCGGAGCCTTAACAACTCGTATGGGTGACAGCTCGAGAGACTGCTTTGTCTGCCCAGCTAAGAAAGGTGGCTCGTCCTCTCTGACCTCGATATCCACATCCTCTTCTTCCTCGAACTCGCCCTCGCCAGCCAACGTTGCATTATACTCTTCGTTGATATCCGGGTACTCAGCAGCAGAGATCGCGCCAGAAGCAATCAGTTGTTGAATTTCCCATCGTTCCGGCGACGTCATTCGTTTCCTATTTCGCATGTGCTTGCCATTCATATCTCCTTCAATGACAGGGACTTCGGTGCTCAGCCCACCATATCGACTGTCGCCATTCGACTCGACCCCGGTGCCATCTAGGCGCTCCATGTTCGCCCCTGAAGCCAACCGCTTCTGGGGCACAAGATCCCGACCTGTGACCTGATCAACCTCTTTCATCGACAACCCAATGCGAGTTCCTTGAATGCTGACAACCTTGATCTTGACCGGCTGGCTTCGCGATACCAGATCCGACGGATGGTTGACCCTCGCTCCTTCTTGCATCGCAGATACATGTACCAGGCCATCCACCTTGCCTTTTACCCCTTGTAGGTTTACAAACGCTCCAAAGTCTTTCACACCAGTAACCACGCCGTCATAGACCTTGTACAGCTTGGGCGCGTCATCCACTTCAGGTATAGGAGGTTTCCGAAAGTAGTCTTCGTCTTCGTCCCGTTGCCGCCTCCTATCCTTGTGATCATCTCGATGACTTTTATGGCGGCTGTTGTGGCCGTTCGTTGGTCTTCCGAAGTCATCATCAGATGAACTGTTGCGGCGCCTTCGATGCCTGTGCCTTTCTCGACTATACGACCTTGATCTTGACCTTCGCGGTTCTTTCGTCCTCCTTCCCTTTCCGTCGTCCTCTGGACTCCGGCTCCTTTTTCTCCCGTTAGATGTCTGAGATGGCTTTGGCTTGCCAGCTAAGCTCTCCAGCGCCGCAAATGTATCGTCGTACGCATTAATTGTGCCATTACCAAGGGTCGGCTCGGGTTCATCCTCCCACTGCTGCTCTTTATCCGGCATGGCCAAGCCTTTGAATACCCTAGTCTTCTTATCCACCTCAAAGCTACTGTCCTGACCGATTTGGCCGTTCGTTCCTCCATCCTGCCGCTTGCCTTTATATTGTGGATGCATGGTAAAGATCAGCCGATCGATGCTCTCCACCAGGCTCTGCGGGAACTCGGCACCCATCGCCGCCATCTGTGACCTGAAATCGTCGAGGGACGGACATTTCGAATGCTGAGCAATGACGAATTCGGCGAGGGTTTTGTCACTGATACCAAGATGATTTTGAAGCTCTGAGGTGATCTTTGACACTAAGGAAAGCAGCTCCAGTGAGGCAAGGTCGTCCATCATACAGTGAAACCTTGCAGCAGTCGAATAGCTGGTCAGTCAAGACATCATGACTTGAAAGAATTACTATGATTCTCCGAGCCCATCAGTGGAAGCTCGGCCGCGGCTCTTAGGCTCGCGATTAGCGTGTGCAAATATGTACGGGCTTGGCATCCGTCCTTTTCGTTCACTTTGATATTCAAGTCTCATTTCATTCCTTACTATTCATCGTACATTGGATATCGAATCTCATGCAAGGAAGACGAAGCGAGTGTACTCGACTATATGGCTTCTTTGAGTTGGTGTTATAATCCCACGCTGCGGAGCAGAAATGCTGGAGAATCCAACTTCTCACCCTAGCCGCTGTTCAATGAACTCCCAGTAATACTTCAGAACTTTCAAGGCCCCATTTATACATTCCATGCGATGATCTTACACTTTATACATGCATCTTGGCCCCTCTCCAACATGTCTCAACCCTAGGAAGCAGACGCCTCCTGTTGCATTTCGGGCCGCTCGATAGCCAAGTCCTCCCACAACGGGCCCATATCCTCGTGCTCGGTGATGGCCTCTTGATCTAGGTCCGGCTCTACCTCGCCGCTATCGAAGATTTCCTTCTTTTGTTCCCACGCCAGCCCCAACTGCTTCAAAGTCGGTTTCTCCTGCTTTGCTCCCGCCAGCGCCTCCTTGTTCTCACCGTACGCCGAGCCCAGCTCCTCCAACATCGCTAGCTGTCGTAGTGTTTTCATCTTCTGCTTCCTGCTACTGCTGACTTGCGCGAGCACGTCGTTGATCCTCTCCTCCACCATCCCTTTAATATAGAACGCCATATCCTGGTTTTGAAACACGCCCACAAATCTATAACTCAGCCAGATGTAGAGTATAAGCGCTTTATGTAAAGTCTCCAGTCCCGCCAGGTAATCTTTCTCCGCTGAGACTTTCACATCCAATATTTCAAGTTTCAGATTAGGCATTTCTAGCAGGGTCCCGCCCGTGTTATGTGCCACGCATTGCGCGAAGGCGATAACAATATCGCTGAAAGCGGGCAGGCGGTGGGAAGCAGGGGCGGCACAGAAAACAATCCGGTCGGCTATGGTAAGCCCTTGTACGGGTTCGATGATGTCGGCAATGGCAGTCTGATCCCTCAGATTGCAGAGATGGTAGCGTGGGTGTAAGTGTGAGATTTCGTGCAGGCGGGAAAGTATATAGCTAAAGGGTGTACCAGGCGGAAAGTAGGCGGCGAACCGTGTGAGGACCGCTGTGGGAGGAAAGATGCCGGCTGTCATGATAGGCTCAGCCTCCGTTTGCATTGCTTGCCGCATGCGCGCATAGTCCATCTGCTCGAGGGTGGTAACTAACCCAACAGTACCGGAGGCGACGGACGTGCTAGGGTTTTCATCAGGGGGCAAGCTGTCGTCAACGTCGGGTGGCCCAGACGTGAATTTGCTTTGCGGAGCGACGCGGTAACGGCCGGCGCGGCCGGCGATTTGTTTGAGGTGTGGGATGGACATGGGCTCGAATTGTGAGCCATTGAACTTCCAGGTAGACTCGAAGACGATGCGCTTGATGTCGAGATTAAGGCCCATCCCGATAGCGTCACTGGCGACGAGGTAGTCGTAGTCGTTGGCAGGATCATTAAAGAGTCGGGCCTGGTAGGCTCGTGTCTCAGGAGGGAGGCTGCCGTAGACTATGGCGACTCTTTTGTTGGTTTTCCGCTCGATTTCCGATTTGAGGGCGTGTATCTCTTTGCGAGAGAAGACCACGAGGCAGTCTCCTTTTCTTAGTTTGGTCAGGTCGCCACCTAAGCTCCGCGATGCCGCTTTTAGGGGGCTAAGTCGTTCATAGTGGTGTATTTCGAGCTTATCCCCCATTTGCGCTGCAAGCTCTCGGATTAGTGGGACAGTACGTGCTTCACCGCAGAGATGCAATTCTTTGGCTTTCAGCCCCAATAAAGCCTGGGACCACGCCCAACCACGTTCCTCGTTGCCGATCATTTGGATCTCATCCACCACCGCAACATCAACTTCTCGTCCTGTTGGTACCATCTCCACGGTACAGCTAACCATGGCATCCTCTTCCGACTCATCAATCCTCCTATCATCGCCCGTGATCAGATGGCAGGCCTTCCCTTTAGCATTCAGCCTCGTATAAACCTCGTATGCAAGTAGCCTTAGCGGACCAGCATAAATGCCAGTCTTTGCTTGCTCCAGCCGCTGAAGCGCCTGGTATGTCTTTCCCGAATTCGTAGGTCCTACATGTAGGTGTATTGTCCGCTGAATCACCCTTGTCGCTGGATACCACTCGGCAGGATATCTGATATCGGCAAGCTTTGACTGATCTTCGAAATTGGTATCGGTAAGACGAGCATTCGCTAGCTGTCCTTGCAAGGTGTACTTGATCTGTGATTCCAGCGCTGGTGGGCCATGGTCGGAGTATGCCTGTCGAAAGGTATGGTATAGAGGTGGAAAGTCATCGGTTGCTCCATGGGAGTCCGGATCGAATAACCGCGATAGATTTTTGGCAAGCTTGGAGAGCTCCGATCCCTGGTCGCTTGATGCGATTCGTTCCAGTCGCTCGCAGACCAATCGACAGAAAGCCTTGCCATCTACGTCCTTCCGCAGGTCGATGCTAGATCGGGATCGATTCTGCTTGGATGGGTTGATACTGAGCAAAGGTTCTCGTGGAAGTCTTTGACGCCGCACCGGAGTTGCCACTTTCAGCCGCTGCAACGACCGACATGCGGAGAAATACCGGCGAGCTTTGGCAGCATCGTGGCCGGTTCCTTCACCAGCAGCGAGCGCCTTCAGACAGTTTGGGTTCAAACAATAGAGGACGTCGTGTGCCGCGGTCCTCGCAGACGCAAGCATTCCCACACGGGATCCTGTCTTGATGCTGCTACTGCGGCTACTATTCCAAGCTCTTGAAATGACCCTTCAGAGTCACCTACCGCGGGTTCGTCATGCTGTAAAGTCGAAGGGGTCAAATGAAAGTTAGAGACTTGCCGTCGCCCATAAGTTTGCAGGGGACCCGGCGGAATAGATTCCGCTGCCGTCAATACTCCGAATGCTTCGGCGGGATTGCTGCCAGGCTTCACGAATTTGCGCCGTCAATGCTCTGCCCTCGTCGCTGTCTCGCCTCCGGATCTGCCTTGGAGAAGCAAGTGCCTGTTCTTCCGTCCGTTCATAGCTTAAGGACACAGCCCTCTACGCATGGGGAAGCATTGCAGACCATTAGCTGGCAGTTGCGCCCCCCGCCGCCAGCAATATGGTCGCAAATTCAGCGATCGCAATCCTTGAAGATAGTGGGGGCCCATTCTTGTCAGATGACAAGAATATGACGCTGATTTTGCGTAGTCATCCTTGAGACAGTCCGCAGTACAGACCGAGGAGAAGTACGCCAGCCCGGGAGCGAGCAGACTATCCACCTTGGCTAATATCTGCCCTTAGTGGAAAGTCTTGGTTGTGGATGAGAACAGCAAGAAGCTGATCGATGCCGTCTGCAACGAAGATGACATACTGGAAGAGAACGTCACGAGTGGGTGTTCAGGAGGAGACTACATGGCTAGAAGTTAACGAGGATCAGACATTGAGCAGATTGAGGACAGAAGACCCATGAACAAGGAGATGGATGCAGTCTATATACTCTCGCCTCTCCCTCATATCGTGGACTGCCTTATGGCGGACTTTGAGCGCCGACGGTACAGACGTGCTTTTGTGATCTGGACTTCTGGTTCGTCTTCCTTTCAGAATAAGCCGTCAAAGTACAAGAAAGACAGTCATTGACGCCCATTCGTGGACAGTCTTGCCTCGAGACCAGCGATCGAGACTTGAACAAGCGGCGGTCGTTCGAGAACAGCTCGCTCAGCTCAGGATCCTGAATATTGATTACTACCCTAGAGAGTCCCATCTTATCACCTTCCGAGATCCTTGGAGCTTTCCCATGCTTTTCCACCCTGCATGTAATCAGCTAGTCCGGAAACATATGGATGACCTCGCAGAGAAGGTAAAGCCTCTCTTTGTGTAATGTTGCCATGAAAGATTGACATTATCAAAGATAGTATCAATCTGCGTATCATTAGGGGAGTATCCTACGATTCGGTATCATAGTCCCCGAAGCCCTACTCACGAAGCTAGCGTCCTGTGCTCTCATTTAGCGCGCTTGGTACAGGCCGCATTGGATGAGTACGCGCAGTATCATGACGAATTTCCACCACCCACAAGCCGACCACGAGGTGTCCTCTTTGTCGTCGACAGATCTTTGGATCTCTTTGCACCCCTTTTGCACGAATTTACCTATCAAGCCATGATACATGATGTATTGCCTCTTATAGACGGAGACAAAGTTTTTTATAAATCAAAGGAGGAAGCTACAGGATCCACGAAAGAAAGCGAGATTATAGAAAAAGACAATATCTGGATCACAAATCGTCACCGACATATGAAAGACCTTCTCGGGAAGCTTGTCAGTGACTTCAACAAGTTCAGAGCGGACAATCCTCAGTTCGAAGCCGAGTGAGTCCTTCTACTGCAGTCACGAAAAAGAGATCTGAGCGCGAAACAAGCTAACAACAACACCTATAGCGCTGGAGCTGAAGGAAGTAGCATCGGTAACCTCAATAATATCAAGGATATGCTTGCAGGGCTGCCACAATTCCAGAAGGGCAAGGAAGCCTATGCCCTGCATCTAGGAATGGCACAGGACGCCATGGACTACTTCCAAGAACACAAGCTGGGAGACATAGCGTCAGTAGAGCAGTCTTTAGCGACAGGATTAGACGAGGACTACAAGAAGCCCAAGAACCTCGCGGACCAGGTGGTACGAATGTTGGACGATCCAGGTTTATCCTCTTCTGATCGATTACGCCTTCTTCTCGAATATATACTTTACCGCGACGGTCTACTACCCCAAGACATTCAGAAGTTGCTCGCCCATGCACAATTACCTCCGCAGGATGGTGAGGTAATCTACAATATGGACCTTCTTGGTGCGCACGTCGCCAGGGCGCTGAAAGATCCAAGACCGCTAGCACCAACCCGCGCTGGCAGGACGCAGCCTCCTCCGCCCGACTCAGATGATTCAGGCTTATCAAGATATGATCCCGTACTGAAAACAGTGCTAGAAGACCACATCCGAGGGACTCTGGATCAGAGCTATTTTCCATTCACCAAACCACACCTAGATGCCGCCGAAGGCATGCTTGGTGCGGATACCATCGCTCAATCATCGTTAAGAACCGCCAAACCGACATGGGCAAGGACGCGACCTTCGACTCGCGAGCCACAACAGCGAATCATCGTGTTCATGGCTGGTGGAGCAACATATTCAGAATCCCGAGCATGCTACGAGATCTCAGAAGCTTTCTCCAAGGACGTATTTTTGGCAACATCCCATATGCTGACCCCTAGCCTCTTCTTGCGACAGGTTGGAGATTTGAGTGTAAACAAAGGGCGTCTTCATCTTCCTGTGGACAGGCCGAAGCCCAAAGCACCGGATCACCTATTCGAACAGGAGAAGCTACTGGTGCCACAGCAGGGTCTGCCGAGCAAGCCAGCGAATGGAGGAGTATCGTCTAAATCTGGGATGCCCACGCAGCCAGGTCCTCCTTCGCAGCCTCCAATTACTGGCATGGCGAACCTCAGCGTTGCTGATTCATCCAGTTCGAAAACCACCAACGGGTCGCATCCAAAACCGACACATTGTCAATCAGATACATCTTCGAGCAAGCCAGAGAAAAAGAAAAAGCATCACTTCTTCAGCTCCAAGAAGTAGGCCAAACCATAGCCTGAGAACTCTGTGCCAATTCCTTGCTGCGTTTCAGCGAAGACCGTATGCATTACCACGGAGTCAATTGTTCAATAGGGTACTGTAGATATCAAGATACCATTCACGATTGGAGTTGGGCCGTCAGGATACACAGCACCAGCGGTCATCGATACCTGGACTGAGGCGCTTTGGGCTCAACATTGAAAGTGTGCAGGTTTTCACAAAACAGTATGTCAAGCGAGGCTCGTCTCAAGGGAGGGCATTTCTAATCATCCATTCAACCCCAAATATCTCTCCACATCCAAATTCCCATAGAACATCTCCTGCAGCTTCTCTCCCCTCTTCCTATCCTCATAATCCTTCCTCCTCACACCCTTAGCATCCAGCCTCCGCACCACCTTCTTCTCACCCACCTGCCCCTTCTTGACCCCCAACCCCACAGTATCATTCTTCATCACCCCCTTCAGCGGGGCTCTGATCCCCTCCCCATTCGCGCCCAATCCAAGCATGCTATCCGGATCCCAGCCGTAGGAGGAGAGATACATCAGCCCGTGCCGCGAGCGATCCAGATGTGAAGGCGGATGCGAATGTGCGAGGCAGAGCTGGTGGACCAGGGAGGACTCGTGGGGCTTCGACGCCGCTGGCGAAGTATCTGACTCAGAATTGATAGGGAGGTTGCAGATGTCGCAGATGGTGATTTCAGCATTAGAAATTGGAGAGGCGATTTTCGCTGTGTTTGTGCAATCTACAGACGGACGGATGGGGTGGTTGTGGCTTTTGGGGTCGGAGGGGAAGACTATGGAGAGATAGCGGTCTGCAGCGTTGTCGGAGGGGGGTGCTGGTGGTGCGAGTGGTGGTGACTCGGCAGGCACGAATTGGACGCGCTTCCTTTTGATGCCCGCACCGAAAACCCGCTGGTCTTCTGACGGGACGAGATACTCCTCGTCGTGCTCCATATTGTGCTGTCGTGAAAGGAGGGAAAGTCAATCTGAGGTTAACATCGAGATAGATTACGACGCTAGCCCGATAAGATAACAGAATTACCTGAATAAAGTAGAGACTACGGAGCTTATGACCTCAGCCTCTGGGATGACTGCTAATCCCTTGCCTAGACCAGAAGTTGTCACGATGCCTGCGAAAGGTTCCTTTTGATTAGGTATTCATAATTCTTACACTGGTCCGCCAAAAGGACGCCCAGCTCAATCTCCTACACAGCTCCAATACCTCCCATCCGGACGCTGGAAGCCCACCATGCCTATTCCCCTCCTCGGCGACCTCCTCTTCAAAGGCGTCCACAGCGTCCCCTTCGCCGTCCCGATCCTCAAAGCCCTACCATGCATCCTCATCGTCTACCTTCTCAAGATCTACTTTGGCGGCGCGCGCAACACCTCCGAACGGCTGATGCGATCGAAAGTCATCATGATCACCGTACCACCCACCTCCCCTCTCCCTCCCAACCGTCCAACAACCCATTGAGTGCCTGAAGGCTCATTGACATTCGCAGGGCGGCACTTCCGGCATCGGCGCCTCCGTAGCCCACTCCCTCGCCCTCCGCGGCGCCCAGATCATCCTCCTAACACGCCTCCCCCCCTCCGACCCCTTCCTAGTCGACTACATCGACGACCTCCGCACTACCACCGCCAACACCCTCATCTACGCCGAGCAAGTCGATCTCTCCTCCCTGCACTCAATCCGTCTCTTCGCCACAAAATGGATTGACAACGCCCCGCCCCGCCGTCTAGACATGGTGATCCTCTGCGCCGACACTTTCACCCCACGGTATGGCAAAAAGGGCCTTACAACACATGAAGGCCTGGAGCCCACATGGGGAGTAAACTACCTCGCCAACTTCCACCTCCTCAGCATCCTATCTCCCGCCCTGCGCGCCCAGCCAGCAGACCGCGACGTCCGGATCATCTTCAGCACATGCGCCAGCTACCTAGGCGGAGACCTCACCTCCCTCCAGGATACGCGCGCACCATTACCTCCAGGAAGAGAATACGCAACCAGCAAGCTCGCGACCATGGTCTTCGCGCGCGCCTTCCAGACCCACCTTGACGCCTACGCCCGGCCCGACAAGCAGCCCAACAACGCGCGCGTCATGCTCGTCGACCCCGGCTTCGCGCGGACACCGGGGATGCGGCGCTGGCTGACGATGGGCAGCCTGTGGGGCCTGGGGCTGTATCTGCTGATGTGGCCGCTCTGGTGGCTGGTGCTGAAGTCGCCGGTGCAGGGCGCGCAGAGTTTTCTGAGGGCGGCGATGGAGGCGGAGTTGGGGAGGGGGGTGGGGGGGCGGTTTGTTAAGGAGTGTAGGGAGGGGGAGGTGATGAGGGCGGAGGTTAGGGATGAGGGGGTGGCGAAGAGGTTGTGGGAGTTTAGTGAGAGGCAGATTGAGGCGTTGGAGAAGGAGGGGGCGGTTAAGCGGGTGGTGGGTAAGAAGGAGGAGGAAAAGAGGCGGAAAGGTGAATCTTCGGGATCGAATACAGGGAAGGAACAAAATGGAAGAATCGAGGAGATAGTCGAAGATGAGAAAACGGAGAAGACCGCCCCAGCCGCGAAGAACAAGCATTCGGGCAGCAGAAGGAGTCGGAAAGCCTGATCTATTGAATTGCGAACCGTGATGATGACCATTATATTTCACTGGACGCTCAACTGGCACCCGTTTCCACAACTTAGATCGAACGAGTTTATCCCGATATGAGGATTCTCGTTCAGCTATTCAAAGAAAACCAAGACGATAAAGAAGAAACAGGCAGTTAGGGAGCAAGGGCGAGGGAGGAGGGGGCTGTCAGAAGGGCGAGGGAGAGAAAGGGGGAGGGCTTCTGAGAGAGGTGAAGTGAGGGATCTCATTGTGGGGTGAAGCGGTTTAGGAACCGAGAGATGCAACGAGGTAGCAGCGCCAGAAGGCATACAGGCTTGGTGCCTATGTGTCAGCATACACACGACGTAACCACCACAACCCAGAACCCCCTTTCTTTCCTTCTCCACCCCTACTATCCCCCACCCCTGTCTTTCTTTTTCTCTCCTCTCCTTTCCCCCCCTCTCTCTCCCTCTCTCTCTCCCTCTCTCTCTCCCTAACCCCCACCACCCTCTCCCTCTGCCTCTCCCTCTCCCTCTCCCTTTGCCTCTCCCTCTCCCTCTCCCTCTCCATCTCCCCCCAAATCCCCCCCTCCCCCTCTCCCCCTCTCCTCTCCTTCCCCCTTCCCATCCCCCTTCATTCCCCATCCCCCTTCGTCCCCCATCCCCATTCCCCATACCTACCTACCCACGGCGAGAACAACAAAATAGGCCAGCCCTTTCCTTCTCGTGCTTGATAGTAAATCGAGGAAGGAAGGAGGAGTAGAAAACGAGAAGAGATCGGACAGGAGGGGTTTGTTAGAGGAGGAGTCAAAGAGGAGGAGTCGAAGAGGAGCAGTGATAGAGGAAGCAGATAAAGGAGGTAGGATAAGTACAGTAGGGAGATGGAAGGATTGATATGTTGCTCTATGTACGTATGACAAGCCGAAATGTAAAGGAAGAAAAGGAATAATGGTAGAGGTAGATGAGTACTGTGACAAGATTGAAAACTTGAGTTGTTGCTCTATGTGTATTTGACAAGCCGAAACGTAAAGCAAGAAGAAGTGATGAAGGGGGTAGGGACAAATCCCGTGAAATGTTAGGGAATTCGATTTGTTGCTCTAGAGATGTATAACAAGCCGAAGTGAAAAGAAGGAACAGGATGAAGAAGGAGGTTGGGATACGAACTGTGAGAAGAATGAGAACCCAATATCTTGCTCTATGTATGTATGACAAGCCGAAGTGTAAAGGAAGAAGGAGTGGTGGAAGAGGTAGGGATACGGACTGGGAGAAGGATTCAGAACCTGGTTTGTTTGCTCTATGTATATGTGTACTTTATATGAAGTGTATAAAAGGCCGCCGTTTATCCAATCTCGTAAATTCATTGCATCGTGTCATATCTCCTGAAAGAGATCTTCCTGAACGCTTTTCCGCCGTGGCCGTTACTTCCATCAATTGACCTCCCCTCTAGGCCAAAAGTCGTACCATTGCACAACTCACAGAATCGTATACAACTCACAGAATCGAATCCCTCGTCACAAAGCCCCCACCGCCCCCATTCATCCCATACCCCGCACCAGCAAACACCGTCTGCCCCCCCGCCCCCGCCCCCGCACCAGGCCCGTACCCCCCCTGCCCCACCACCCCCTCCATCGCGACCATCAGACCCGCATTATCCTGCCCCGGCGGCGCCTCCATCGCGTTCCAGTTCGCAAACAGCTGTGGCTCGTTCTTGTACCACCAGTCCTGAGAATCCTGCACCTGAGAATCCTGCATCTGAGAATCTTGCATCAGGGCGTCGACGCCGCCGAAGAGCACGCCGGGCGAGGTCTGGGCCGCGAGCGGTTGGTTGCGGGAGAGGCGGTCGGCGTTCCAGAGGTCTTGTTGGTGGGGGGGGAGGGGAGCGTAGCTTTGGCGGCGGGGCTTAGAGGGGAATTTGGTGGCTGTGGTGGTTGTTGGGACGGGGAGAGGGGGGGCGGGGACGGGTGCGCGCTGGGGTTCGGGAATGGGTGCGGTGCTCAAGATGGGGGGTGGTGCAGGGTATGCGGCGGTGATAGGATTTGGGAAGGCGGGGTCTGGGTTCTTTGTTGTTGCTAGGGAGGGTATGGGGTTGTGGTGCTGTAGGGATGTGGTTTCGATTTTTGGAGACAGCTGGTCTCCGAACTTGGTTTCGGTGCGGTGGAAGACTTTTCCGGCGTCCTTGGGCAGCAGGATGTTCCAGCGGCGAGAGGAGGCTTGCAAGATGGCGAGGGTCTTGCGGGCGCAGAGCCAGCTTTCGGAGATTTCTTCGAGGTGCTTGAGGCCGTGCACGATGTCCCGCTCGGCATTCTTCTCGGGCAGGTTGAGCAGATGGATGGTGCATGCTGAGTGGAGGATGTAGACCGCGATATTGACGATTTGTCGTAGACCGTAGGTTCGCTTGTAGAGGCGGAGGAGCTTCGATATCGTCGATGCGGCTTGTGTGCAGAATTTCCGAGGTGATACATGGGCTGGTAGCGGCGAAGTCGATTGCTTGTACTTCAGGAAAGGTCGAAACAAGTGGATAAACAGTAGCTGGAAGAACATGCTGGGCAAGAATTAGCCTGTATCTATACCTTATGTTTCTGACTTACTGAAGAATCAGCACCGCAGGTAGCTGCCCTTCTCTGGGCTCCATCTCTTTAGGAAGATTCTTCCGCCATGCTTCCAGACGTGTATGCAGCTCGCTCAACTTCTTCAGCTCAGCTTGTTTGCCTAATGGTTTGTCAAGATGGATTGGATGGTAAAAGTATAGAAGAAGGTCGCTACTGATTTCACACAATGAGGATATTTGCAAAGCTACAGCTCGAGCCCTCGAAGGCTGGGAATGCGCTTGACCCATGCCTGAGTCCAGATAGGGGGTCCATAGATCTGCGTCTTCCACCGGGAAAACATCGAACTTTTGCACCGTCATGCTGGATGAAGGTAGTTGGGGCTGGCGTCCAAGGTAGTTCGACCAGCACCTGGCTCTGTCAGCTAGAGACCGGAGGGTCAGTTCTGGACTGCCGTACTTATCAAAAAGGAAACAGCCCCATATTGTAATTCTCCTGGCATCTACCTCCTGATCGTCCTGCGCCGCGGACACAGAGTCAAGGTTTAATCCCAGATCGTGAGCCATCCGGAAGCTCATGCCACTGTAGACCCAGCCTCGCGCTTCCTGTCCGCAACCAGCCTCACGAACAGACATCAGCGCCAGCGCCTGCACTGTCGCGAGCTTGGGGTTTTCGTGCTCGTCATTCTCTAGAAGCAGTCGCTTCGCCTCCCGAAAGAAATGGTCCCCAGCTGTTGCGGAATCGCTAGGATTTGCTCGAGCCGCTGGCCATGACGTGAAATGACAGCCAAGCGCCAGCATGGTATTGACGAGCAATGGAGTACAATATTCCGTCTTACGCTTCGTCTCTGGAGGAGGTTTGCCCAGCAGAAAATCTCGATAGAACATAGTTTTCGACAGGGTGGTAAAAGTAGTATAATGCCAGGTGAAATACATATTCAGGAGGTGCACGACAAGCTCAGGGTCCGACGTCACCTGGGTCCACGAAGAAAGCGGATCTTCCTGCTGTTGATAGGAGTCCACGCTATCTATTGAGCCTGCGCGGTCTTGTGCGGTGGCATTTGAATCGAGGAACATCAAGTTTGAGGTTCCTCCCACAACGCTGACTGAGCCATTGTTCAGTCGGAGCTCGCTTAGCTTTCCAGACAGCTCCTTCTCGAATGTTGGCCCGTTAGACAACGCAGCGTCGCCCGATATCGAATCCTCGTCCTGCTTTGCTTCTTCCAGCTCATGATCTTTCGACAGGATCGATTCGGCAACATCGTCTAAGCTCTCACACGTCCGGATCTGCCTCACCAGCTCTGGTACCTCATCTTCCGGCTGATTGAGGATAGCTTGTATCAGGGTCTGCAGGGTAGAATTACGGGTTTCCAAATTATCGATGTCCTTCTTATATACACCTTTGCGACGGTGGTCCGAATTGGGATCGTAGACACATTCAGTGCCATAGACGGATGCACAAGCTGCGCAGCTTGGGGTATTACCATCACACTAGACCATGACATTCGAGGTCAGTATCGGTTTTCAGATTTGGGCAGGGTTCCCTGGGACTAGGGAGTAGACAGACTTTGGACTTTCTCCGCCGGCACGCAATACAGGCAGTGCTCACGCAGCGTCGCTTAGCTGAGGCGGCGGCCTCCTTATCTTTATCCTTTCGCCGTGGCTTGGTCTTGCTGGTCGGCGATAGAGAGCCGGGTGGGCTGTCGATGTTGTTTGGTATCGAAGAAGTAGGCGAGAGAGGTTGTGGCTGATCATCCTCAGCCATAGGTCCCGTCAGCAGGAATCTTGACGCTCCTCGGAGATGCGTAGAGGGAAGTGAATAAAGTAGGCTGCGGGCAAGGCGGGCAAGCGCAGGGAAGGATGGTGACACGAGAACACGCAAGGGCCTCGGGTGGTCCTGCAATTACCTAACAGCAGCTACGACTGGTAGACGACTTGGCCTCTTGACCGGTGCGGTGCAATGGCTAGGAGGTTTGAGGAGTGGCCATGAGCCTGGCGGTCAGAGTCTAACGGGCTGTCGCGTGCAGCTTGCTCAAGCTGCTGCGGGCCCAATTTCACTTTAACTCCGAGCCCGCCTGCAGTAGAGCTGTTCGTACCGAGTACGACTCTTCAGATTAGTAATAAATCATCTTAGGGTCCAGAGAACCGTCGGAAATCACTCTGCCCACCGTGATGGGGATAACTGTGAACTCCTACATCCCTCGATATTCGGACCTTCATCTACCTAAAGTACTTTGTGCGAATTCCAGATGCTCATCGACTACCTCTCATAGTCACGTGCCGACAGAGTGCTGACAGAAGGCATATGGTCAAAGCTCACTACTGGTGCATCGCCCGATGTCTTTCTGGCTGGACGATAGGAAGATAAGGGTCTCAAGCGATACCAAGAAATGGAAGCACAGGAACTGCGGTGCTGTCAAATGACTCGGATCCGTGTCCTATTCAATAGCTTCGCCCAAGCAATCGATCATAACGCGTTCCATCGCTTGGCTTCGGCAGTGCAGAACCTATTCTCTTGGAAAGAGTCATCGAAACACTGCGTATTATGTAGAGTCTGTGAAGGCGTGACTTGAACGATGGGCTCAAAAAGCTCCTAGGCTGAACAAACGCCTCCTTTTGAGACGATCAATACCAATGGCGATTTCAATCATAGTATCCGTTCATTCAGATCCCAGGGTATCTATCATGTTGCAACTCCTTATCCTGCAATAATGTCCCGTCTTGCGCCAATATGCTGATGATACGTATCAAGGTCACTGCATGGCGGTCAGCGAGTGCGGAGACGGGTCAGCTGAAGATGAATACAAACGTACCAAGAAATAGTCCGCCACAGGCTTCTTCGCCGGCATGCCCCTCGAGTCCTGCGGCGCTGCCTCAAAAACCCTATACCGCCTGCCTGGCCCAGGTCGAGGAGCGGCATTCGCGGGCAAGACGCCCATGCTCCGCCCAGCATCGCCATTGCTTCTGGACACGATGCCCCCATTGCTCGCATCTTCTGCCAGCTCTAATATCGCTGCCACATTGCCACACCGGTAGCAGTAGTTGGGCGCAGACCATACAGTGACGATCTGCGAATCGAACATCTCCTTGAAGCCTTCCATGACCAATTGATGGGCCCGAGCTATGAGGGACAGGTCGTTCATGTGGTTGAAGCGCTTGACAATATCGGCCCCGAACAGGAAACCAGCACCACGGGGCGAGAGGCCCCAGCCATCGATATCGTCAGGATCGCTCCACAGGAGATCGCACATTGCGCCTTCGTGAGGGACCTCTTGTTTCCGATCCAGCAACCGTATCTTGTCCACGCTGTCAATCAATGGACTCAGTCCTCCATGAACACATAGTACTGCACCACCTCCGCTGCCATACGAGCCGGCACTGTCTCCCGATGCGCCTGTACCCGCAGGACCATTCTTGCTCGGTGTACTTTGGCTGGGGGATGTTGGAGGCGACGAGCCTAAGGCGTCGCCGTCGATGATACGTCGTCTGCTTCGTGGAAACCGGGCTGTGACTTCGTTCCTTGAGTTCATTATCTCGATCTCGATCGTATCATCTATAGGCGGCATTGTTGCTTGCGACCCTGGCTCCATCGGCGACGGTTCTAGCGTAGCGCTCGTTCCCAACACCAATGCCCCAAGCGCTAGATAGTCAAAGACATCACAGCAATATCTCCAGACATTGGCGCTGCCGTATTTCCTCATGCACTCGTCGTAGAAGCCATACACCGTTGTGATCTGTCTGGACTCATGGTTCCCCCTTATCAGTGTTATCCGATCCGGGTACCTGACCTTCAGGCAGAGGAGTAACAAGAAGCTTTCGAGCGAGTAGAAGCCCCTGTCTACGAAGTCGCCCATGAAAAGGTAATTCGTATCAGGTACGTCTCCTCCGACTCGGAAAAGCTCCATCAGGTCGTGGAATTGTCCGTGGATATCGCCGCATATTGTGACTGGCGCATCGACCTGTACGACGTTGCCTTCTTCGATGAGGAGCTCGCGCGCCTTGTAGGTTAATTCACGAACTTGGGATTCAGGGATTGTTCGACAGGCGCGCAGCTCGGAGATGGCGCTGTTGGAAAACCATTCGTTAGTAATAGCCAAAAGAAGCCAAATTGAAATATACCGATCTAGATCGCTCATCTTCTATGCCCTCAACAGGACCCTAGAAGCCGGGGCCTTTTGCGCTTCGAACAGCTGAGGTCCTCCACCCTAGAGAAGTAATAGGTGCAGTGCTGGGTTGTGATGTGACCACTGGACACAAGGTAGCAAGCTACCTTTGTTCCGTAGCAGAAGTCGCCGACGCAGGTGATATGTTGAACTATGATTACCTCGGTTCAAAGAACTTAGAATTCGAACCATGTCTCCCGCCACTTTAGATAAGGATCAGGGCTGCACTTAGGGTTCCAAGATGAGCTTCATTTCACTTCGCGATATTTTGAATCTCCCGTTGCTCTCCTTGCCATTGTTCGCTAGCAAAGTTTGCTTATAACTCCAATAGTCCAAGACGCTTGCCTTTAAATCTCAGTGCAAGATGGCGATTAATCTTACGATTGGGCTTCGACAGAGAAGGGCGTGAAAGGAAGCCCATATGTTGTGCCTCATCTTCCTAAGCCAAGATTGCAATAGATCAGGTATTATCGGAAGTACTCAACATAAGACATGTAAGTCGTACAGGTGACCGGCAAGATAAGATTGTCGAACGATGATTCAATCATCGATTCGAAGATTCTTCCCATTTTCGCATCGTGAAGAGTCGGCTGTACAATTTGACACGCAAAAATTGATCAACAACATCCTGCCGTACGTTTTCAACTATCAGCAGATCATTTGTTCGTCGACCTGAGTGCCGCTGCCGCTGCTGGTACCTCCTGGTCCTTGGGCAGGATATTGGGAACAGGCCCAACCGGTGTAATGCTCTGTATAGCTTGACTTAGCAACACCATCTCCCCAACGGACGATGAATGATACGTACGGGAGGGTTGATCTGCTTGTGACTCTTCGTATAATGTTTCTTGATATGCTCGAATTGCGTCGTCTCCCCAAATGCCGGAACATCCCAGTACAAATGCCTTAGCCATTTGTGCAACGCCGGATAGCCCGAGCGGATATCGCGGATGTTGCACTTGAAATGCTGCACGTAGACAGGGTCGAAACGGATGATGGTGGTGTACAGGCGGATATCAGCTTCGGTGATGTGCTCGCCGTAATAGTACGGCTTTGCATGGTCGGCTAAGTGAGCTTCGGCGCGGTCGAGAGCGGCGAAGAGGGGCTGGACAGCTTTTTCGTAGGCGTCTTGGGTGCTGGGGAGATATGTTCAGACATTTCCGTTTAGGCCGAGGGCCAACTAAGGGGCAGAGAGATAAAGGAGGTTTCTTACGTGGCGAAACCGGATCTGTATACGCCATTGTTGATGTCATTGTAAGTCCAATCATTCGTCCCTTCAATATCTTGCTTTAGGTCCTTGGGAAGAAGATCGATCTTCTTGTACTCATCCGACACCATATCGTCGAATTCGGTATAAAACATCCGGATGATCTCACTTGACTAATTATCCTCATGAGCAATTGCTGCTCTGAAAATATAAGACAGGGGCTAGGAAGTGGCGCACCTCGTTGCTGACAATCTTGTTCTGCTTTTTGTCGTACAGCGTGGGTACTGTAAAACGGCCTTCATAGTCCGGGTTAATGTTGTAGTATATGTCTCGAATATGCGTATAGTCCTTATGCAGAGGATCCGGAGTAGTATTGTCGCCAGGGATCTTTTCGTCGGGCTTTACGAAGCGCCATCCTGGGAGCGGAGCGTTAGATATGGCTCTCTAGAGCCCTCATTGAACATTAAAAGGGTCACAAGGCCAACCTTTCTCTAGCATTTCCCAATGAACAGACGTGTACGGGATTATTTCCTCTAGACCTTTGAGCTTCCGTACGATGAGCGTACGATGCGCTGTCAAGCGGTCAGTCTCCGTGGAGATATATCATTCCAGAAGAAACACAAACCCCAAGGACATGCATAAGAGACATAAAGGTGATATCTATCTTTCTCTGCGGGGAACTCCGCGCCTGGCTTCTTTGAAATATGACTACGGAACTGTGATTGCTGTCTCTTGAATTCGCCAGTCTCGTTGGCCCACTTCGTGATGCTACTACTGGCGGTATTCTGGTGGGGTTAAACAGATCGTATCCTGTGCTGTGTGGACTACATACCGACATCCTGCGATTGTATCTACCCCAGGTAGTGATTTTGAGGGGGTCCTTTTTGAGTCGTGTACAATGAGAGGTCCAAGAAATCACGATAAACATGAATGGAGTTACATGTTTATATCAAATAGTCTATCGGAGATCGTTCTGCATATTGGCCAATTAAATCGATGACGTGCGAGCCTGAAGTAAGCGGCTACAAGGCCCGGCTTTGCCGAGAAAATTTAGTCATCCTCACGTAAGCAGAGAAACAGAATGTCAGCAAGCAGAATCGGCATTCCTGACATCCATGTCGCGAAATTGTTGCGTAATAGCATTCACGTGTGTAGCTGATATTGCAAAAAGCGAGAATGAGCTTGCATGGCATCTCGAGCCCGGGCCACCTCTTGGCGTATTTAGGCGCAACAAGCGTGATACAGCAGCCATAAGCTTAACACCATCCTACACAGCACATTACTGAGTCAGCTACGGATCCATACGATCGCTTATCGAAGGCGGGGCCGATCCTTTTCTCAGGACTCCAGAGGGAGTCAGCGGGCTGGAAGGGAGCTCGAGAACGCGGATAGTCTAGAAACAGAGATGGGTGGTGTGGACCAGAGGAAGCAGTGGTATCTGACCAGTCTCGATGAGAAGGTAAAGCGTTGAGATATAAAGTCGTATCAGTAAAGACGTAGGACTTCCTCATGATATTGCGCTGTTGTTGCCATGCTCGCGCATGGGGCTCTCGAAACGTAGAGGAGAGGTAATTTCTATGAGCGCACTGGAAGCGGTTGACTGATCAGTACGCGAAGCAAGAAGAGCAAACATTCAAGGGTGTTGATAGTCAGCTTAGACGACTGAAAGAGGAAGCAGAAGCGAAGCAGAAGAATGCGAGCAAGGAGAACGAGTAGTATAGAAGAGATTCAGAAAGCAGATGCTACTACACCTCTGTAGAGCATCTGGGAAAAATGCCATACAAGCGTACAAACAGCTCATGCGTGAGAGCGGCCAAAGTTGCAGGCTTCGGACGCCCTGATTCTATAAGTCCTCAATACGATAAGGCTCCGCCCCTTTTCCAAACAACAACTCCGGTTTTCGCCGGGCTACATCCAGGATTGTCTGTGCAAACACCGAGTTCGCCCATGCAAACCAACTCCCTACAACCTTCGATTAGCTCCCGACAACCCTCCCAATAGGTATGAATCAACTATGAGCTTACGAGTATAATCCGTCACCCGCTCCACATTGATGCTCTCATGCACCAACCCCAGCTTGCTACTTCCCCTAACGGCATTCAGCGCATCTTCGATCTCTTGATCGTCATCACTGGTCATCGCCTGCACAAGCCTACTCATCGGCCACGCATTCCGCAAGCCAATGTGTGGCCCGCCGATCCCCTCAAACCCGCGGCCGGTAAGATAATACGGATTGCCTGCTTTCTCTAGTATCATCCTTCGCGTATTCTGATAGATTTTGTTGTCTGTATCGCAAAAGCCCAACAGCGGCAACGCGAGCAAAGAAGGGATATTCGCATCATCCATCAACATGGCGGAGCCATAACCATCGACTTCGAAAGCGAAGACCTCACCATACTTCCTGTGAGTCACGACGCCATGTTCCCAGATCCCAGCTTCGATGCTGTTAGCTCTATCCATGAGGGTGCTCGCAATTTTGCTTTTGCCCACACCGACAACGATAGCAGCGGTACGGCGCAGCTCGACTGCCATCTGGGCGTTGGAAGGAATGAGGAACTGGAGGACTGTTGCATCATCGCTGGGGCGGAAAGCACTACGGATGAGGCCAGTACCGTTCGCGAGCGGGTTGCCAATGCCGCCTAGGTTGAGCGTCTCGGTTGCGGAGCTGGTGGTGCGCTGGAAAGTATACTCATTCCGCTCGAACTTACCGGTTTCTGGGTCGAATGTTGGTTTGGATTGCTGAGAGAGGACTTCGAGGATAGTTTCTAGGGCAAGGTAGTAGCGATCGTGGAGGAAGGCTTTAGAGCCGGTGCTTTCGTGAAACTGGTTCCCTAGGGCTAGGAAGTGTGCGAGCGAGTCGACCTCCCATTTGCATTCGAAGACACGCGTGGGCTCACTGGCGGGGTGCACCCGGTCTTCCTGGCCGTTACTGACAGGAAGCTGATGGCTTGGGGGAGGAGGCTGGAAGGCGTTGCAGTATGGTGATTCGATGACGAATTCGACTTGAGTGTTGATGGCTCCAAGGATGAGATTTTCGAGCTTCTTTTCCTTCTTGGCGAGGCCTTGGTACTGAAGGAGCTGATTTGTGGAGTCTCGTAGCCATTCGGCGTTGATGTCCCCTGTCACGACGAAGCTTTGTGCGCCTTCCCAATGACCCCATGTTTCGGTGCCATGTTTATGCTTTCTCTTGCCTGTGCCATCGACGTGCCATCGTATCGTTGTGTCTAGCGTATTCGGAAAAGCATTTTCGAAGAGACGTGCAAGGTCCTTGTCCTTCATTCGAGAAGTGATGTCTTCGATGACTTTCTCTACCATTGGGGAATGAAACGTCCTGCAATGAGCCGATGGCCGCTGGTAGGGCAATCGTAGAGGCCCATCGCTCCAAGGTCGATGTGGGAAAATCGCGTAGTGTGCATAGTCTGGGCAAGCTTTTTTGTATGCCTCTTCGCCTTTTGCAGAGCCCAGCGGCTGTTGGCCGTCTTTACCCCCAGCTCCGTCGACACTAGTAATGTGATTGCCGGCCAGTAACAGCAGAATGATGCTGAAAATAGCCATGCCCACAAGAATTCGCCTTTGGATACTCGTTACGTGACGTTGAGTACTATTCCTTGGCTGTGTCCGTGGGGTTTTGGGAAACTGGGATGCTTTGTGAACTCTCTGTGATATTGGGGGAGAGCTCTTGGGCGATCTTTGGGCCATGAAGCTTGGCCATTAGCCTCCATAACGTCCAGAGAGGTGAGCTTGAGCAGGGAGGCTCAATGGCTTTGTCATGCTTGCGGATTCATCAAGAACCGTACACGTTGTAGTCCATCCATGGTACGGCGTAAAGTAAGTAGCTGTGATAATTGACCCTTGGAATCAGCAGGAGTGGCCCACGGCTCACGCCGGCTACCCAAGCATCCCTGCAGTAGATCACCCCGAGCCTGTGTAGTCTGTAAAGTAACTGCTTGGATTCATTCTTAGAAGTAAGTCCGTAGAGCTTCGCCTTCAGATTAAGCCGGACTTTCGGAACACTGAGCTATCTTCCTTGCGTTGTACCTGCCATATCGTGGGCGTAGATCAGCATCATACCTTCCAGAACACTCTGACAATACAACGCGCCTTCCAGCTCCGATTCAGGAACGAAGCTCGGAATCATTCTTACATGATCACAGCGCACTAGTCACACCTACATCATCAAGGCTCGTTTGCTTGCCCTCGAGCAAGCAATTTACCTTCATCCACCATTCCTTCCCAAGTCGATATCTCGGAGAGGTCCAGAGTGGGTAAGAGGAAGGCTTCTGACGAGCACGTTCGCCCGGAAAAGAAGGTTATGACGGTATGTGAAGCTTTCAGGTCGAGTCACACCGGCAGCTATAAGTTTTGCCAGCCGCTGCGAATCTCACCAGACTTGATTCTGCCTCCTGTTCGACATGTCTTTCGGACCCGCTCTCAAAGATCTTACAATACACCCATCAAGGCCCGATTCTCCAGCATCAAGCTATCAATCTGCTAACGACTACCATTATCAGGCAACCAAGATGGAGAAACAGGAGCCGGGGATGGATATTGGGCAGCTAAAGAATGGTGACATCGACGAGTCCTTATACAGCCGCCAACTATACGTCCTCGGCCATGAGGCTATGAAGCGGATGGGAGCGTCCCATGTACTGATAGTCGGAATGAGAGGTTTGGGAGTGGAAATCGGTAAGCTGGTCTTGTGGTCAAGCATTAGCTGTCCCACCTTGCTGACCCGTAATCTAGCCAAGAATATTGCCCTCGCCGGCGTCAAGTCTTTAACCCTCTTCGACCCTGCACCAGCTGCTATCACGGACCTATCCTCCCAGTTCTTCCTACACCCCGAAGATGTTGGCAGACCACGAGCAGAAGTCACCGCTCCACGAGTGGCCGAACTGAATTCGTATACTCCAGTCTCTGTTCTTCCTTCAGAGAGTCTCATAGAAGATCTTAGCCAGCTAAGCAAGTACCAAGTGATTGTACTCACGGGAACGTCTCTAAGCGATCAGCTGGCGATATCGGAATATTGCCACAAGAACGGGATCTACCTGGTCATTGCCGACATCTTTGGCCTATTCGGATACATATTTACGGATTTTGGCAAAGGCTTCGCGGTCGTGGATCCCACAGGTGAGAATTCTGTCAGTGGAATCGTAGCTGGTATCGATGAGGAAGGCCTTGTATCTGCACTCGATGAAACACGGCATGGTCTCGAAGACGGGGACTACGTAACCTTCACCGAGGTCCAAGGTATGGAGGGGCTGAACGATTCGGAACCGCGCAAAATTACAACTAAAGGACCATATACATTCTCTATTGGAGATGTTTCAGGGCTGTAGGTGATCATTCTGACCCATCCTGGCACCCCGTTTCTCTAAGGACATGTCCTCTAGGCTTAGTCAATCAACGTAAAGGTGGAATGCTGACTCCATTTGTAGTGGTCAGTATCAACGCGGAGGACTTTACACGCAGGTCAAGATGCCAAAAGTAATCGACTTTCAGCCTCTACAGGACCAGCTGAAGAAGCCTGAACTGTTGATTTCCGACTTCGCAAAATTCGATCGTCCGGCGCAACTTCACGTCGGCGTTCAGTCCTTGCACGAATTCACGCATTGCCACAAGGGCCAACTGCCACGAGCGCACAACGATGAAGATGCAGCGGAGGTGTTCAAGTATGCGCAGTCCGCAGCTAAGCAGGGTAAGTACATTCCCGAACATCTCTCACACCTCTCTGAGCGTCCCACGAGGCTTAAAACATGCCTTGGCAGCAGCCGCTGTGAGCGACGCTTTCTATGAATTAACGTTTTGACTGCTTGGAGCATTGCTGACTGCGCCAAATTACCTAGGTGCTGAAGAGGTCGAGCTCGACGAGAAGCTGCTTCGCGAGTTGAGCTACCAAGCCCGTGGCGATATAGCACCAATGGCCGCGTTCTTCGGTGGATGTAAGTTATATTTCCGACCATGAGCTTCAACCTCGTTCAAGCATACCAAGAGCCCCGAGTTAATCAATCAACATAAAGGAGCAATGCTGACTCCAGAAAAGTGGCTGCACAGGAAGTTCTCAAGTCTGTCTCGGGAAAATTCCACCCCATCGTGCAATGGCTCTACTTCGACTCTCTCGAGTCTCTTCCTACGTCTACGAAGCGCTCCGAGGAGCTTTGCAAGCCCATAGGTAGCCGATACGATGGCCAGATCGCAGTCTTTGGGAAGGACTTTCAAGAGAAGATCGAGAACGTCAATGAATTCCTTGTTGGGGCTGGTGCTATTGGATGCGAAATGCTCAAAAACTGGGCGATGATAGGACTGGCCACAGGGCCGAAGGGCAAAATCAGCATCGCGGACATGGATCAGATCGAGAAGAGCAACTTGAACCGGCAGTTCTTGTTCCGACCAAAGGATGTTGGAAAACTGAAGAGTCAGTGTGCTGCTGAGGCTGTCATGGCGATGAACCCGCACTTGAAAGACAAGATCCTCACTCTCCCGGACAGAGTGGGCCCAGAGACCGAACACGTCTTCAACGAGGCGTTCTGGGAATCACTCGATGGCGTTACCAACGCTCTGGATAACGTAGATGCTAGGCAGTACGTTGATCGACGCTGCGTCTTCTTCCGGAAGCCACTATTGGACAGCGGTACCCTTGGTACAAAAGGCAACACCCAGGTTGTTTTGCCTCATTTGACCGAATCATACTCAAGCTCCCAAGATCCACCCGAAATCGACTTCCCTCAATGCACACTCCGGAGCTTTCCTAACAAGATTGAGCACACGATAGCTTGGGCAAAGGAGAAATTCCATCAGTACTTCGTCGGCCCGCCGGAGACGGTAAACCTCTATCTCACGCAGCCTAATTACATCGAGACAACCTTGAAACAAGCCGGGCAGGAAATCCCAACTTTGGAGAGTATTCGAGATTTCCTAGTCAAGTACAAGCCAGAGACCTTTGAGGACTGCATACAATGGGCCAGGTTGCGCTTCGAACACGAATACAATAATGAGATCCAACAATTACTCTACAACTTTCCCAAAGACTCCACAACCTCGAGCGGTGCCCCATTCTGGTCTGGACCCAAGCGCGCTCCGACTGCTTTGAGGTTCGACCCTGGCAACTCCGCGCACGTGGGATTCATAATAGCGACTGCCAATCTGCATGCTTTCAACTACGACATTCAGGCTCCTAAGGACGTCAGTGAGAAGCATTACGAGCAGGTCATGGATAACATGATCATCCCAGACTTCAAGCCGAGCTCGTCGGTCAGAATCCAGGCAGACGACAAGGAGCCAGATCCAAACGCTGCTCCTGCCGGCTCGACCGCTGCTGACAACGACCAGTTAGAAGACCTTGTCTCCCAGCTACCATCACCAAAGGCTTTGTCCGGGTTCAAGCTAGAGCCTGTAGAATTCGAAAAGGACGACGATTCGAATCATCACATTGACTTTATCACTGCCTCAAGCAATCTTCGTGCCGAGAATTACCAGATCGCGCTGGCAGATCACCACAAGACCAAATTTATCGCAGGAAAGATCATCCCCGCCATTGCCACAACGACTGCTCTCGTGACTGGCTTGGTCGTTCTGGAGCTCTACAAGATTCTCGACGGGAAGGACGATATCGAGCAGTACAAGAACGGCTTCGTTAACCTTGCTCTTCCATTCTTCGGCTTCAGCGAGCCGATCGCTAGTCCAAAGGGCAAGTACCAAAGCAAGGATGGCGAGGTGACGATCGACAAGCTCTGGGACCGCTTCGAGGTGGAGAACGTCACCTTGCAGCAGTTCCTGGACGACTTCCGCGATAAGGGCTTGGATATTATGATGCTGAGCTCTGGGGTCAGCTTGCTCTATGCGAGTTTCTACAGCCAGGCGAAGCTCAAGGATCGCATGGGCTTGAAGTAAGTCCAGTCTGGTCGTCTGGGCTTCAAGTCGAGCGGTGCTAACGGATGTGTAGGTTGAGCGAGTTGGTGGAGACGATTAGTAAGAAACGCATTCCGCATCATCAGAAGAATGTTATCTTTGAGATGACGTGCTCGGATCAGACGGATGAGGATGTCGAGGTGCCGTATATTATGCTCAAGCTCCGTGAATAGACCAGTGTGCGTTCGGAGTTTGGGGGATGATGATTGGCATGCGAGGTGGGAATTGGGCGTAAGTACTAGCAGCAGAATCAGGTTGAGGCATTAAATAAATAAAGATAAGGAGCATGCAATAGCTATCACGATACTTCTTCTGGTATTCAGGCGTGTGATAACCCGCCTAGCAGTTCTCTTCGTGATTTACTGCTGGTCCCCTGCGAAAATAAGGTACATATGATCTAAGCTCCCCCCACCACTCAATTCTCTCGAATTAACGAACAAAATCGTCGCTTAGTGGTTCCACATTAAATGGCTTATTGTTGCAAGATAAAGGTCCGTAATCGAGCATCTGTTCTACTTCCAGCGCCGGCATATGTGTCCCATCCCCACCCCCATGAGCATTGGCGCAAAAGTGCAGAACATGAATCTTCTCCTCGAAACAAGCCCCCACGTCTCCCTTCTCAGTTGGACGATGGTCGCCAACAGATACTAATTAGCTTAGCACAAAGCCAGCACAGTCATCCCTCAAAAGGCATCACCGAACACAAAACCGAGAGGCTGAAATAACTTAGATTAGCGTTTGCAGATGGTAGCTATAGAGCAGATCAGGAAATTCGCCATACGAGAGTGTGAGAGAGAGAGAGAGAGAGCGGTCCAGCGTTCTTGTCTCCACGCTCAATAGACGTTGGGCGGTTCAACCCGGTTCAGATCTGTGGGTGAAGTGGTATTAGTAGTTTCGACACTCTATGTGCAGGTACCTGTGGGTTTGGTGTGATGCTGTCCTGGAAGATTCATGACTCCGCGGATCTGATATTGGGAGTTGGTACCCGGACTGCGAGCTGGCGTTGTGGTCATTCTTGGGTGGATGCAGCTTCGAGGCTCGGGGAGGAATGGCAGGATTGCGTCATAAGGTTGGTCTTGAGATGGCGCTTAGGTTTGGATTCGGGGGCGTCCTCGCCTTGGGGGTACTGATGGCTCAGGGTACGGTGAGGATTGTGGTGCCTTTGGGACTGTTCGACGAGGAAGGGAGAATGACTAGTATGTAAGAGCGCGGGTCTTCGTTTCTGACGGCGTTTAGTAATGGTAATGCAATTGGCTCTCCTGGAGTCGACCATTCGGCAAGGGTTTCGTCCGTTAGTCGACTAGGATGAAGATCATTAGCTGAGTGACCTGGTTCTTTCTCGGAGAAGGCACCAGATGCTGAAGCTACAGAGAGTATGTTTTGCGTGTCTTTCCCCTCCTCGAGCTTTCGGGCTGCGCTTCGGACAAGCTCAAAAATTGTCCGTTGGACCGTATGTGCGGGTTTTAGGTCCTGGTTGCATTTCATGCTAAATACTTAATCGGCGGATGCTGGACTGAAGAGTAGGCGTGCGGCAGGCTTCTGGTGGGAGAAGACGCTGAAGGACCATGCCTACGCTCCGGTTGCTTCGGTGGATAGAGCATATGTTTTGTAGATCCGAGATAGCCCATTGTCTGGGTCATCAAGGGCTTTGAAGTCTTCGCCCAAGGTTGCGATTCTGATGGTGTTAAGGGTAGGTCCACTTGCTCAGTCGTTCACATCGATATAGCATGAATTCTCGAGGGCTTCGCGTCTATTCTGCCATCGGCTTTACCGCGGAGGCAAATTCTTTCAACTTGGCCCAGGATTGGGTAGAGCTTCTTGATGTGTGGGAACGCGAGTGCCGGCATGGGATTCTGGCGCTGCATTTTATGCTCGGCAAGCAAGATGTCGACACCTACAATCTCTATCAAACGTTTGATTAGTTGCGGTGGCGCAATGAGATTGTAGGCCTCGTGCACAAGAACTCTCGCTAGCGCCAGGCGAGCAGGACCCTCTCGCTGACGAAGACGTCAATGAACCTTATGATGCCGTCGTTTGGTATCTCATTCATTAATTGCGCATAGTATTAGCAGTACGACTTACAGCAGCTGATACAGATTGGCCCATGATAGAGGAGTCTCCCCGCGGATACTGAGAAATTTTTGGGAGATACAATCGAAGAGTCACCGGCCTTGGGTTGTGAATAATGCCGCAACGGACTGAATGGCTTGGGATATACAAGCCAGCGACATAGTCTCCGTACGGCCAATCCGAGGAGATAGACTATCACGAATCATCAACTTTGACCAAAGAAGAGGCCTATCCGACGTTATTTGGGAGATCTTGAATGCCACTCTCACTCTTCTCGACAAATAGGATTCATCAGTATGGAATCACGACGTGCAATGAAGCTTAAGAGAAAGTGACGTAGATAAATTTGAAGAAAGCAGACAGGCTTGAAAATCGAGGAGTAGGACTACCTAGCCTTCCTATCCTCAGGATTCGAATCGAGAAGTCGATAGCAAGCTTTTGTGGCGAGTATAGGATAATAGAAATGAAATTCGAAGCCTGCTACCACTATCCATGAAGAGTAGGAGAAATCAAGGATGGAAATTTTGATCAAAAGATGTTCTGCTACGTGCTGGTAGCTGGCAAGGTGGATGTAGTTGCCAACAAGATCGGGTAACTTATCTATACTTTTGGAAGACTTGTGGTGCAGAGGGTATTGCAAGCTCAGAGGCAGATAGATACCTATTAATATATCGAAAGGTTTAAATTGCTTAATTAAGTTGAGCACAATACGTTTAACTTGATTTCCTTTGATCAAGCTGCGTCGCTTCGCAATAGTAGTAACTTTATAGAATTATTATCGGGCATAAATAGCATATATGTTACGGCAGAACGCCATATAGTGGAGTTAGTGAACCGGGTTGCCTGCCAGGGCGCCCGGGTTGGCCTTTTGGGTCAGGTTAGGCCTAACTTCCTAACAATATATTATATACTAGAGTTTGATGCAGTCTCTGAAATTGATATTACGTGCCATTTGCCCAAACAGACAAGAACAGCTTCTTATTTCATCGCAATTATAACGTTTGAGAATAATACTTAACTTTATTTTCAGAATTTTATTCTTAACTTCTTAAATCTTGAAAGTTGACTTTAATTAACTTTTGCATTGCAACGTTTAAATATATAAAATTGATTAAGTATTGTTTCAAATATCTTGCGCACTTAAAATTTACTTTGTTGAGAATTTTCGATTAAGAATAATAGAATCTATTGAGCTTGCAAATTTTGATCGATTTTTAATGTTCTATTCAATCTTTCACTAATAGAATTAGATCAAGTCATCGGCAATTCGGGATAACCCTCTAGGGGCCCTATTAGCGGCCCGGGGCTCCCGGGGTCGTTGTGCCGATGTCTTAGCCCTGGAGCCACATTAGCAGGTCCAGTTGGCCCCGGGCAGGCCCCGGGCATTACCAAAAATTTGGGGGGTACGTCAAGCGTCACCCGGACATTACTCGTGTCGCCAAGACTCGTCGGGCGCAATCTGCGGGCACTACTTATTACGCGCAATCAGCCACGCGCAATCAATCACGCGCAGTCAACTACGTAGAAAGAGTTCTCCCAAGATGCACGTCGTTCCTGCGGAGAAATCTCACAAATCGTTCGATTCTGCCACTTAAATTACTATGGTGTGGGCGAGTAACAAGTAAAGACGTAATCGAAGCGTCGCGAGAGTCCGTGCGTATCTCGAACATCAAAATTATACTTTTTACCAAGCCTTTTCTGGCCCCCCAAATGCAAGCTTCCCGTCGCCCCCCGGACGCCCCCGGGGCTGGCCCCGGGCCATCTTAGCCGATAAACTGTCGGTTCGATTTTCGATTTCAACCTTTGGAATCGAATCGAATTGTTGATTTTAACTATAGAAATTAAATCGAAAACCAATTCGATCTATATTTTAAAATCGAATCGAATCGAATCGAATCGATTTTCGATTTCAAAAGTTAGAATCGAATTGTCAAGAAATCGAAAATTACGTTATTATGTCAAGAATTACTATTTTTAGATCTATATTATTATAACTTTAAAATTTTGACTAGAGAATATATTAATATATTGCATTACTAGTATATTATATTATTAAATTACATTCTTAAATCTAAAATACAAAACTAAGATTTCTTATTTTAAACAAATTAATTATAATCTATAATAGAACTAATATTTTGATAATTCGATCGATTTTTCGATTCGATTTTCGGTTCCAAGTTTTGAAATCGAATCGAAATGTTGATTCCAATCTAGGAAATCGAATTGTCAAGACTTTCAATTCGATTCGAATCAAATTGTCAAGACTAGATTCGATTAATCGAATCGAACTCGATTAATTAAATTAATGCAATTAGTTTAAATAGAATGCGATTCCAGATTATAAAATTCTAACAATATAACAACTTGTCTTAATCTACTTCAAATCTTACAAAAAGACATCAATTGAAAGCGCAAAGCCTGTTCTACAATCTTCAAAGATTTCTATATTAGAAATCAAGAAATTGCGAGAGTTGATCAAAGGGATCTTGGAGGTGGAGATCTAAAGAATAAAGCTAAGCATTATCAAGCGTTTTGATCGCGATAATTCTTAACACGAATAAAATACATAGCGCGTCACCAATCGGTTGCCTGGTATCAAGCTCCATCATCAACCACATCTCCCAACCCCAACTCCCACCAACTCCCACCATTCCCTTTCCTTATCCACAGTCACAAGATCCCCACGCAACATAACCAACCATGGTAACCCCCTCCCTCTCCTCCCTCCCTCCCCATCCTCCCCTCCCCTTCCCATCCTCCCCTCCCTTCCCCATCCTCCCATCCTCCCAGCCCCTATCACTCTCCCTCCCCATCTCCCCACCATCTAACCCCCCCTCCCCCCTCAGGCACTCCACATCACCCCCCCCACCGCCCACCCAACCACCACGACCAACACAACAACCCACCTCACCCCCCACCTCAGCGCCCCCTCCGCCCCCGGCCTCCCCGACAACCTCCGCACGCCTGCCCCCTCTTCCACACCGACGCCGCAGTCGTCGCACCCGCTGGAGAGTCGCCTGCTGCGTTGGAAGAGTACGAGGGATGAGCTGAAGATGGTTGGGTTGAGACGGACGTGGGTTTTTGTTTTTCTGTTCATTGCGGGTTTTGTTGCTTGTGCTGTGGTTGTGGAGTGCAGGCACCGAGCGCTAATCTTTGTCTCTTCACGTCATTTTCACAGCGTAGCGGCCCCTAGAGGCACAGAGCACAGCTAATGCGCTGTAGGTACGGACTCGCCGAGCCCCTCCGCCGGGAGCAGGAGCTTAGCAGCGTGAGGGCGGGGGATGGGATGGGCTTCACGGCCTTCCGGACGGAGAAGAGTGTTAGTGAGGAGATACTGAGGGGGGAGGAGGCCGAGGTTGGAGGCTGGGAGGGGGTGTTTGGGAGTGGTGAGTTGAGATCTTTTTTGGGCTTTGGGGGGGGGGTTATGGGTTTGTTTTGGGGGAGGGAGGTGGTTTCGTGTTTGGGCTTATTATTATTCGGTTTTGTCTTTGGGGAGTCGTTGGTTTTTGTTCTTGGATGGGTTGTTTTCGTTTTTGGGAAGGGAGGTGGGAGGGGGGCATGTGAGAAGGGGTTTCGTAAGGGGGAGGGGGATGGATAGAGGTGTCTGGGATGGTTTTCACGGGGGATGCTGATATATGTGGGTGGCGTAGGAGAAGAATTGCGCGAAGGCGATTTCCACGGCGAGATGGAGGCGAAGGCGAAGATGAATTGGTAGGGCGAGTCAGGTCTGGAATGGACTTTTACAAGCCCGAAAAGGATAGATGGAGTGCAGGTTCGATGACGAGAGGATCTGTGGCAATAGAATCGAACTCGTGGTTGATGTAGGAACAGTCTCGACCATTTGATTGCATCATTGTAGTCGTTTGCGAGCGGTATGATTCCGGGCACAAGATTGAATATACCGCGCCGAGTTTTATACCACTCTTCTCTCATCTATAAATACACATCCGAACCGAAAACGCTGGACAAACAACCCAAGCCACCCAAACCTCGTCCGCCGCGCGCCTTTATGCTACACATCTCGCGTTTCCATTCCTAGCTGCGTCCAATACAAGCGCCTTTGTACGCCCGATATTTGCTCCGTGAATGGACAGACCTCTCTGAACATCTTCCTTCCTCTTCTGCCCGTGCCTTCGCTCCTGTGCCCGTGTCTTTCTTTCTTGATGTTGATGGGGGAGGGGTCACATAACACAGCACCGACAACGCGGACTCCTCTCCGCCTCGCGTTCCCGCCCGCCGCCTTTGTGGGCTTCTTCCTCGTCGATGAAGGATTGGGGCTTGACTGTCATGTGCACGACGTGTGGGGTGGGGCCGAGCTGGAAGCGGCATTCTGTGAGGATGGGTGTTAGCTGGGTTTTGGAGCTGGTAGGTGGGGGATTGTACATTAGGGGGGGGGTGGGAAATGGAGGGGCTGGGATAGAGTAAAAGGAAAGGGAGAGGGACGAACCTTGGAGCCGGGTGTTATCCCCTGGCATGAAACCGGCGTAGATGAGTCGTATGGAGCTGGGACTTGAGGGGCGGGCTTCCCATTCTGTGCGTAGAGGTGTTAGCTGGTTGTGTTATGCTTCTCGGACCATCTTTGTTCGTTTGGCCAAGCCCACAATGAGAACCAAAACCTACCTTCTCTCCATTCCCTCCAGATCAACTCTTTGAGCGTATATATGCTCATCAACACCGGATTGTTCCCCTCCACAGTGACATTGCGCTTCTGAAGGTATTTCTCATCAATTTTGTAAGGGTGGCGCGCGCCGTTCGTGAGGAGGAGCGTGATGAAGAGGGTCTGCGCTGAGGATTCGGGGAGGAGCGGTGTTGGTTTGTCGGACGAAGGGCCGATTGCTGGTGTTGTCGGAGTGCGAGCCAAGTGTTCGGGGCGGTCGCTGGTAGCTGATGCTGGGTCTCGTGGGGTGGTATCAATGGCTTGAGGCTGAGGCTGGTGGGAGGCGGTGGCAATGGATTGAGATGGCGGTGGGTCGGTTTGGTGGGAGGTATGGCTGGGTATTGAAGGTTTGGCGTGGTCTGATGTTGATGCTTCTGGTTCGGGTATCGAATCCTGTGCTGTTGTTGAGGGTTCTGTCGATTCAACAGCCCCATCCATCTGCCGACTCAATGTGCTCATTTCGACAGGCGTCGACTCGGCCGCCGTCTGATCCATGGTTTGTGGTAGTCGGAGGGTGTTCGGAACACCGATTGGTTCTGCAGGCTCGGCCAAAACCATGGTAGCGAGCGACGAGAAGTTGGTCGGTAATGAAGAAGGTTTTTGGATGGGTCTGCTGAATGACGAATGTATAAATACTGCGAATGTCCCTAGATGAGATCGACGACTTCAGCGGGAGGGCGGGTCATTCATGGGAGAGTCGTCATGGATAGCGCGGCGGCCAGCGGAAAGCCTAGACCGGGGTGGAGCTGGGCGATGAGATGGCTCGGATAGTGGTGAAGATCATTCAACGGCGATACGGAAACAGCGGAATAATTGTTTGATGAGAGTTAGATAGGATATGGCGGATGAAGCGGTGAAGGTAATCTGATCAACATTCACGTAAAAATCGATCGTGTTGTTGCATGATGAAGTGGTTTCCGTTGGATGGTAAATCAAGGCACGGAGAGGTGTCGATGGGGGTGGATCGCCCGGGCCAGCCAGGCTTAGTTTGCGAAATCCATCCAACCAAGCATGGAAATGGATCTATCAAATCTAATTATCTAAGACTTGTGCTACATCACACTGTCTAATTTTATTAATCGTCATCAGAGAACGAAGAACTCTCTAGTAACGCGTTATCTATGGGTCTGAATTGGTCTGAATTGGTCGAGTTGCCCAAGGTCTTATCGTGCAAACCTTGGACACTTTCACAGCTCGATCGTTCTCGAATTGTTTATGGTTATCCATAGTAAAAGGCTAGCCACAAAAACCTGAATTGGCTATCATTAAATCCATGCTAAGTAAGGTTCAAGGTCCTCTATACGAAGCCCTTGCATTTCCTGTTTCACTCCGAGTAGCCTGACCCTCCCGATGTTGGCTTCAGATGCAGCAACCTGGTACCGATTCAAGAACTCGCGAACACGGCGGACCGTTGCTTCGTTGTCTTCTATCAGCAATGCAATCGCATCGAACCCGCCCGCACCGGGCACTACCCCTCCGATTACACCAGGCAGCTCAGAACATGCATCAAGCAAGTCGGTCTGCACTTTTGGTTCGATGGGTACCCCGGCCTTCGCCGACATTTCCCGTATCAGTGATCGGATCGTCAAAACCACTGCTCGAAGGTTCTCATAGTCCTTGCCTGGTCCGCTAGACTCCAATGCCAGTCGCTGCAGCTCTTGAGCAAGTTCTTCGTTGCCCGTCTGCAACGTATTCCAGAGCAAGGCTGCTTCTTCCGGGTTTGCTTTCCTCCAGGCGAGGACTTGCTTGACTAATCCGACAGTTTCCGAACCACAATCGACATCGCACATCACTAAGCGTAGTCCTCTTGGTATGATGGCGGCTGACTTCTCAATCTTTGTGTCCCACTTGCTTGTGCCAAGCGTACCATCCACTACAGCTTGCAGTCGGCTTGAGAAACCTTTTGTCCCAATCTCTCCTATAATCTCGAGGATCGACGGCGTGAAGCGCCTGTAGACAGCAGAGCCATAGACAGCGGCAGCAACGTCAAAGCCAGACCCGATTTTGCCTTGGGCGGCACAATGAGAAGCTTGTGCTAGATTGTGCAAGCGAGCCTTGCCCGTGTCCGATTGTAGAGCGGCGAGACTTCGGGGCAAGTAATGACCCAAAACAGCAGCTGTGAAAGCTGTTACGAGAGCCGCCGAGGATCCTAGGCCCGTTTTATGCGCCTCTGTAAGAGACACGTTGAAATCGAAAAATGTTCTCGGAACGGACGGCGCTCTATTACTGGGGTTTTCGGCTTGCGGAGTGGAGTAGTAGTCTTTGTCGGCTAGAATGGTGATCAAGGCAGGTCCGATGTTAGTATGCGTGACGGCGGATACGTAGGTCAACGCATAGCCCAGGGCAGTCTCGATGAACTTGTTGCGAGACTGAGATGCAACTGAGTGTCTACTTGCAAGTACAGCGAATCAGCTGGTCTGATGAGCCACATTCCCCTTGCACAACCGCTGAACCAACCAAGAAGCCGTTGCTTAGCACCTGTAAGGCATGTTGACAAAATTATAATGGACTGAATCTCCGGTGATTCCATTGCCGAAGCGACAGGGTGTCAGAGGGTAGCAGCTATGAAGTCAAAGGACCCGCAGAGCTTAAGAAGAGAAGGCCTCTATAGGAGTCGAGAAGCAAATCTAGCACCCCCTGGGATGCTAATGCCAGCGCGTGATATACAAGAAGGTATGTAAAGACTGAGATCAAACAACTTACCCTTTAAGCTGCGTTACCACCACACCGCCGCCATCCTCTGTTTGCCTGTAGCCATATCTCCACTCCGCTTCTCGAAATTGAGGGGAGCGGACAATGATCTCCGAAAGGGTGACACCGGCAGTGGTGGGCAGCGTTTTGATATGTACGTGTATGCGAGCATCGATTCCGAAAACCAGGCCGGTATAATTCCTGTCCAGGATCAAATACCCGCCGGCCAACAGGACCTTCCCAGGGGCAGATGCTACTACAGACGCCATTGCCGTGTAATCCTACTTTACTCAGGATGCCATGATGGAGAGAACGTCCGAGTGTTGCTGAATACTTAAACTTTAGGGAGCCGATCAGCCTTGGGGACGATTCAGTCGCTTGCCCAAAAGCGACACGAGATTCAATTCCACTCCATGTGGCAGCACCAGCATCATCATCGTCTTTGCTGTACTTTCGAGTAGAAGTACGGGCAAGCTGGCCGAGTGAAGCCTCCCGTCTGATGTGGGCTGTGTCATGTGTGGGGCATGTTGAACCGCACCGGGATGTTCCTCCCCGAGCCCGAAGCTTGCCCCGACAAAGCTAGCTGAACGGCAGAGACCGGGGAGGCAAAAATGACTCGACGACGTTGAAGAAATATGCCGGAAGGTGAACATCCTACTGCCCTTCCAGCACCATCATTACTTACCCTGTCAGGCCATCTGCACCTGGGTCGGCCAATTGACATCCTCCAGTCCCTCGTTCATCCTCTACCCTGCCGCGCTTGAGGCATTTTTTGGGTCACGGCTAAGCACTCGATCGTGTGCCTCTCGGTTAGAACCCCAGGCCACACCTTTCCACCTCACCCACCTCAAGCCCCATATCAAGAGCGAAACAACCGATAGAACGCTTGAACAACGTCGACTGTGTTCGTTGAGTTTGTTCAGTTATCTGTATTGCGCGCCTGCATCGTCAAGGTGCAAGCATTGGCCCTTGCCCTTGATTCTGTAATCTTGTGGAACAGCGCGTTCTTTGACGGCCTGAGTCGTCAAATGAACCTGCAATCATTCTCTCATCCTTTTTCCCGGTGAGTTCTTCAAGCTGCCGTGTATGCCATTCGGACCACAGTGGCTGATGTACCTTCAGACCCGAAGCTCCGACTTGAAGAGCTTACCCAACCATTAAATGGTCTTCAACAAGTTCGCGCTTCTCACGCGTCAAAGTCTTGGAAAGACACTTACACACGTTCCTCAAACCTTCGTCGCTGGTACTCAGTCTTCGTACTCCTCCTCGACTAGTCCATTTACGCCCTTTGGTAGTCACGCCTCGGGCAAGTTTGGAAAAGCCGGTAACGCACATCTTCATGCTTCCTTCCAGGGGCCATCAAGTCCGGCTGCTGCCCAGGGTAAGTCAGGACAAGCAGCTAGCAAAGATGGAAGTAAGAATGATAGCGGCTTAGCCGCGTACTATGATGCGTGGCAGAAGCAGCATCAACCGGGTGTGGAGGAGAAGGAGTGGAAGCAATTCCAGTTTACAAAGCGGATAGGATGGAAAGCACCTACCGCTGCTGTTCTCGCAGGCCGAGCCAGAGAGAGAGAAGAGCGGGGCCTAAAAGCAGATGCCCGGCTCGAGCATGGGGGTTTGGTGAGAGCCTACAGCACCAGCGCTGTTGATGACATCAAGGAATCCAGCAGCGATAGGGCGGACGCCGAAGCTCTGGTCAGAGTTGATGAAGCCATTGCGAAGGAGATCACAGATACCAATGGGTCGGTAAACGCCACGAACAAAAACAGCCGAGAGCTCTTACTGTCGCTTGCCGGTGAACATGGTCTGCTCATTACAAGCACGGATTCGGGTGCTTCCACAAAACCCCCAGTTCTTTCATCGGATGTTGCAAGCAACGAATCAATTTCCTCTTCGCAAAGAACACTGGCAAACAGCATCCAGGTTTCAGGAGAGTTAGGTGCAGACAGTGCCGCTTTCAGCAAGCACATTGTCACGCTCAAAGACACTAAGCATTATGCCGAAATTCCTCCAGTCTTCGAGTTGATGCTAGCTGAAGGAGTGCGTCCCACTTCGGAAGCATACAATGGATTACTGGCCGCAGCCATCAACATGCCCATGGAGAAGCATCAGAGGGTCCGCAAGGCACTTGGTATTTACACTAATATGCTGGAGCACAAGGTCTCTCCAGATGCGGACTTTCACAATGCTTTGATTCAACTCCTTGCGAGCCGTGCTCTGTATGTATTGACGGCCATGAAGTCGATGAATCAGCAGCGCATGCGCTACGGTGGTTCCACGGAGAGTAATCCTTCGTTATTCAAATCAAAGGACGCCGAGTACGAAATCCTGGCTGAGGACGGTGCACTTGCAACCGCCATTCGGATTTTCAATCTGTCGGTTCAGTCAAGCCAAGACCAACAATTCTCCTCCGAGATGTACCGATTACTCATCACCGCCTGCGCTGCGAACGGGAAAACAGATGAGATGCTTCGTATCTATAATCGCATGGAAACTTACAAGATCATGCCCACAGCCACAATATTCCCACCAATGATTGAGTCGTTAGGAAATTGTGGTGACCTTGCGACTCTGGTCAAGCTGTACGATGGATATAGAGATCTGGCCATTTCTAACGACAAAGGTGTTCGTGCTATGGACGGCCGTGAAGATAACCAGGTCTACGCTGCTGTGATCAAAGCGTACGCTCGATGGGACAGATTTCCAGGTGGTGAGAGATTCTTGACAAAGATACTGGACTCTTACGAACCCGGTACAGAGGATCGACAAGGAAAGATTGAAGCAACGCAAGACGCAGTATTTGTCAATGCATTTATCCAACAGCATCTTGACTCCGCCAGCTTCAGTGATGCTTTCAAGGTTGTAGAAGCGAGCCCCCTAACCGACAAAGCTCGTGACGAAGCTTTTGCCAATATCAGCGTTGCAGCGGCGGACAGTAACATGATTGACCTTGCCACCAACGCATATGGCAACATCCATGAATCCAGCAAGAGAAACACTGAAGCAGCTATCGCAATGCTCGCTCTACACATCCGGCAGGGTGAGATTGAACTTGCGCGTGGCTACTGGTCTTCCATACTCGCAGCACCTCAAATTGGCGCCTCCTTCGTCGAACCGGCTGCCATGTACGTGACAGCTTTGGTACAGAACGGCCTTGTTGATGAGGCTCTGACACAATCCCGAGAGGCCTTTGCTCGCATCCGTGAGTCAGCCAGCGCTCGGACCGATATCGTGGAAGAAATTGATGAGGCCATTGAGGTGATTGGTGCCACTGTCGCTAAAGCAGGTATTCGGCCATCTGGCCCGGCAGTCGTGGATTTCTTTCGAGCAATGGTGGAGAATCGTGGTCTGGTGACACCTATCGCTGAAGAAATGATGGCAGGCCTAGGCTACGAGGAGATTCTTGACCTTAGCGTGCAGGACCTTACCCTAGTACTACAAGCTCAAGCAGATATGATTGCCCATCGCGTCCCTCAGCTCGACGTTGGCCACGCAGACAGATTCGCACATCTTATCGGACTTGTGAGAGCCAGTCGGATCGCTCCAGACCGGTCTACGTTCAAGCTTGTGGAACGTGCAGCACAACAGCTCTCATCGCAGCGACCGGAGCTTCTGACTCAATGGCAGAATTACCAACAATCATTCATCACCCCACCATATACGCCGGTCCCTTACACGCCACAGCCGATGACTCCCGTTGTGACGAATACTAGTATTGCCAATTCGTACGATCCTTATGCGGCTACTACAGACATCCGGGGATCAAACATCATGGCGGATGTGCTTGACAACCATAGGGCTGGTACTCTAGCCGCGCTCAATGAGGCTCTTTCGCGACTTAGAGACATGCGTCGCATCGGTCGTCATCCCCGCTACATTGTCTACTCCAAGCTGATCACTGCCGCAGCTAAGGAGAGGCGAACCGGCATAATCCGTGATATGCATGCTTTAGCTGAACAGGATATACCGCTCGTTGCTCACTATCCTACCGTCCGTCACGGCTGGACCTTAATTTTGGACGCCATGGTCGCTGCTTGGCTCACCGTGGGCAAGAGAGCGTTAGCTGGAGACTTCCATCAGGAACTACTAAAAATTGGCTCCGCACCCTCCGCGAACACCTTCGGTCTTTACATTACCACACTCAAGGAGTCTGCCAAAACCTCTGATGAAGCAAGCGAGGCGGTCCGGATCTTCCACCAAGCGCAGTCCCAAGGTGTCGAGCCGTCTTCCTTTCTCTATAATGCTTTGATCGGAAAATTGGGCAAAGCACGTCGTATCAATGACTGCCTCGGTCATTTCACTGAGATGCGCAAGCTGGGGATCCGTCCAACCAGCGTCACCTATGGCACGATCGTTAACGCTCTCTGCCGTGTTAGCGAGGAGCGTCAGGCAGAAGATCTCTTCGAGGAGATGGAAGGGCAATCAAACTACAAGCCCCGACCTGCTCCATACAACAGCCTTATGCAATTCTTCCTAACCGCAAAGTGTGACAGCGCCAAGGTACTCGCGTACTACGAGCGCATGAAGTCCTCCAACATCCAGCCCACGATGCACACCTACAAGCTTCTCATCGATACCTATGCCACCCTTGAGCCTATCGACTTTGCTGCGGCAGAAGGAGTGCTCAAGACTATCCGTGCTTCGGGCCAGAAGCCCGAGGCAGTTCATTACGCTTCTTTGATCCACGCGAAAGGCTGCAACCTTAAAGATATGGACGGCGCTAAACAATTGTTTGATGAAGTCATCAACAAGGGCGAAGTCGCTCCACAAGCATGTCTCTATCAGGCACTCTTCGAGTCCATGGTCGCGGACCACAACATGGCGCTTGCTGAACCCATGCTTGAAGACATGGCCGCCCGTGGAGTTTCGATGACGCCCTATATCGCGAATTCTCTCATACATGGCTGGGCCAATGCGAACAACATCGACGGGGCGAAGAATATCTATGATAGCATCGGTATGGCAAAGCGCGAGCCTAGCACATATGAGGCGATGACACGAGCGTACTTGACTACCGGTAACCGCGCTGGCGCTATCGAGGTAGTGAACGAGATGAAGTCGAGGCGATACCCAAGCGCTGTCGAGAACAAGGTTCTTGACTTACTTGGGCCGGATCCAAGTCAGGCTGCTTCTCATCAGAGCACTCATGCCGAAATCTTGGATGCTCAGTACGCTTGATCAACAACCTACTACTGAACCATCGATGCTGGAAGCGCTGCTGCAACGATACGATTTCTTTTTTCTTTTTCCGATTCTGTTAATACTCGGCGTTCGCAATACCCAGGCATTTGCGAAGGAGCTGATACATACCTACGGGGTGACTTGCATTTTTGGGGGCGCGTGGCGTTTAGGCACAGGACTCCTGTAACACTACAGTTGAGCAAGCGGGCGTTTGGGAAAGGGAGATTTGAGGATAGTATGAGGTCGATGTGGATGAAAACATAGGAGGAATCTTGTAAGATATCATAGACCGTCTCAACTCCATCGACGCTACATCCAGCAGCTAGCTGTAGCAAACAATTAAAGAAGATTCAAGGCACGGATACGCTTGGTTCTCACTTGTGCGCTGATTGACCGCTGCCTCTCTTTGCTTGGTATATCAGTAATTTGCTCTACATCCACACTACGGACTCAAACGCTCAATCTTCCACTTCCCCTCTCCACCTTCCACGCCCTCCTCTCCATCAACCCTCGTATACCGAAACCGATCATGCAGCCTACTGTCCCTCCCCTGCCAGAACTCCACCATGGATGGCACAATCCTCAACCCGCCCCAGAATTCGGGACAGGGGATCTCCTTCTCCGTCCCCTTCCCCTCTCCTTTGCCCTCCTCTTTCCCCTCTCCTTTCCCCTCCGCCTCCGCCTCCGCCTCCCCTCCCCCCCCAAACCTCTCCTCCACCTCCCTCACCCACCCCTCCAACACTCCCCTCCCCCCCTCCTCCTCCCTAAGCACCACACTCTGCCGACTAGCCCACGCCCCAACCTGACTCCCCCTCTGCCTCGTCAAAAAGTAAACCTCGCTCTCCTCCCTCCCCAACCGCTCGCACCGCCCCTCAACCCGAACCTGCCTCTCCACCTCCCGCCACCAAAACGCCAAGCTCGCTTGCACGTTACTCGCGATATCGTAAGCTTTTCGGCTGGTGCCCCAGTTGCTGTAGATGACGAAGCCCCGGGCGTCGAGCTCTTTGAGGTAGACGTAGCGGGAGGAGACGGAGCCGGAGGGGAGGTGGGCGGTCGAGAGGCAGACGGTTTCGGGTTGGTGGACGGGGTGGGAGAGGGCGGATTGATACCAGGTGTGGAATTGAGTGAGGGGGGAGGGGGAAAGGGAGGGGAGGGAGAGGGTGGAGAGGTGGTATTGGGGGTCGGGGGGGGCGACTGGGGTGGTTAGTTGAGGTTTTTGGTGGGGGAGGGGTTGGTGAGAGAGGGGTGTCTTACAGATTAGTTTTGATGCGGGATCTTTGGGGGTGGTGCTGGCGGGGCGGGACATGGTGGGGGCGTGGAGGAGTGAGAGGACAGGACGGAGATCCAAACGCATGCAAGAGGTCGGTTAGAGGCTGAGAAGACGGTGAGAATGTTCCTGGATGATCTCGTAATTGGTGGGAGTGAAAGGTGAGGGAGAGTGAGGTCGCCTTTCACGTGCAGCTTGATTGGCCCACCGCGCTTCGCCTCTCCAGCCGAGCTCTCAACATGACCATGACTAATACTTAAAGTAACCATCGGTATTGCTCCTACCGATGATATACCAATCATCGAATGAGTGGCGCTATAGCCGTTCTCAGTATGCTGCTGCTTGCCAGCTTGCCAGTCCTCTCAGATCACCGCAGACTGCCCATGTGAGAGCGGACCATTCATCACGAGGTTATAGTAGCGAGCAGCACCCAAAGATCGCTTAGAATCCTTAATGGCTGAAGCTGTGAGCCTCAACATCGTCTGCCTGATGTCTGAAACCTCTGAAACTAACACCAGGTATTGTCTATCCTCTAGAAGCCTCAAGATGCCAATGCTATTCGCATCCGCAACAACCAGCGCCGTTCCCGAGCCCGCCGCAAAGAATACGCGCAAGAGCTGGAAGGCAGGCTAAGAGAGTACGAGCTCAAGGGCGTAAAGGTCGCGCAAGAGATCCAGGATGCAGCCAAAGCGGTCATTGAAGAGAACAGGCAGCTGCGCAAACTGCTTGATGACCTGAAGCGTCACAGCGGCGGCATCACTCAAACCCCAATTGTCGGGCGAGGCAGCTCGAAAGCTGACGAGCTGGAGAGAAGTCTGAGAAAAGCTGGCACGTGGTATGATACTGGCACTAGCAGTGGCCTAGAAAGAGAACTGAAGACGCGCAAATCAAACGTTGCGTTTGCGAATATTCATGCCGTCCATCCAGGACCGATGTCAGCCACTGGCAGCTCTGAGACACCATCACTATCGCCTGCAGGAGCAAACACCAGCAACGAATCAGATAGTCCTTGGAGTATACCTCAGCATACACATCTGGGCTCCCCTACCTTCAATCAGCATTATCACCCTGACTATCCATCAAAGAAGCTGAAGCACCCTTTGAGTCCACCAAAGGAGCCTGAAGCTGTCACTTCAGCACTGGGATCAGAGCTCAACACATCAGACGACACGACTTCGTGCGCGTTCGCTGTCGCCGTATTGACAAGTATGCGGTCTGATGTCAGTGCTGAAGAGGTTCAGGCGGAGTTGGGTTGTGCGACTGATCCCTCCAAGTGCAAGGTTGATAATAAGAGGCTCTTTACCGCTGTGGATCGTTATACGGGGTGAACGAGGGCAACACATTGGCTATATACTGCTTCAATCCTTCAGGTATATCTACCACTAAGTACAGCTCTGATTGTGCCAGTTGCGGGCAAGAAGTGGTGCACCAGTCCTTGATACTTTCGTACGGAAACATCTTGACGAGACGACGATGGGCTGTTCGACCAGTATACACCCACAGCTAAAGAGGCAAAGCGTTTCAGCGTCTCGCTTAACCGATGATTAGAGCAATGATGAGGGAGAAAGAGACAAGTCAGACATCTGAGTTGGCTTGGGAACCCTTGAGAAGCGACCAGTATATACCCATAGCTAAAGAGGCGAAGCGTTCCAGCGTTTCACCCACCCGATGGTTAGAGCAAAGATGAGGGAGAAAGAGACGGATCAGACATCTGAATTAGCTTGAGAACCCTGAGAAGACTCCATGCAAGCGCCTCCACGCAGATTAGTGAACGCGAGCGTACTCACAGCGACCTTGCGAAGGGCCAGCCGCATCGCCGCAGCTTCAAAGCTCACCGTCTCTCAGCTATACTTATCACAACGCTCTCAGGCCACGGCCGCTGCGAAAGGGGAGACAAAGAAGTTCACAACCTCTCGGAGTCACAAATACCTCAGATTCGGCTGCAGTCCGGTATCTCATGCGCCAGCAGCAATGGGTGCATTCTGTCTTGGCAAGAGCCTGACGACTTTCCGTCTTGGTTCTGTTCAGTTTCCAAAGTCGCTCAATGGTTGTTATCCTCAAGGGCGCGATACACTTTGACTGTTTGCCTCTTCTGCAATGGATGGTCACTGGTTGATCTCTCCATCGTCATACCGTCAACATGTTTTTTGAGAGTGCCGCGGACTGAGTGGCGCCGTTCAAAGTGCACCCTACCTCGTATGGGATACTACATAAGCTGATTCGCAGGCGCAAGCGCGCTCTGTTTATATTGGCTGGGTGCTATCTCGGCAGCTTATAATTTCGTCAGGTATATGTCATTCCGGTCAATGCCTGTATGGAGCAAAGTCCTTGACAGTGTAACTGATACCACGTTACTTCATCACCGAACCTCCAGTGAATCGAGTAGCTCCGTATCTACTATATAGCTCGAAATCCAAGAATAAATCTCGGCGGAGACTGATATCTGCGCTAAGGATTGCGCTAATCAGCACAACAAAGGTCTGCGGCATACGTCTTTCTTTGTTATGCTAGATTGCTCTCCGTTTCCATGCGACGAATTCACCACGTTTCGGCGCTAGAAAAGTGCAAGCTAAGTTTCTTATTGTTGTTCAGGCCCACGATGCCGCTGGCGCCGCCCCCTAGGACAACAATAAAGAGATGGACAATAGGGATGGGACGACAGCGTAGTGCTAGACAGGTAGGTACTCTTCTCATTGCTCTCTGCAGGACGTATTCAGTTTTCCTCTTCGCCCATCATCATTCTACAAGGCAATCTCGAGCAACTACTTTCTCATTTCTGTCTACTGGAAGTTTACATCTTTCCTTCCACGCGTATTCAGCTTGCCAAGGTTCAATTGATCTTTTCAAGATGGCTGGCCATCAGGAATCGGATCGCGCGCGACTCTTCTCTCAGAAGATGAACCACTGCAATGACTATTCCCTGGCTGAATTCCTATTCCCAATTGACAATTCAGAAGCCCCTCGTATTACTCAAGCCATCGCAGACGAGTTGCGACTCTCAAACAAGCTGAAGGATCGCGTTGAAACGGTTGTCCTGCGCTTGATGAAAGGCTATGGCTTTTACCGACCTCAGGTCATTCCATCGGTAAGTAAATTTCCGAGCATCTCTTGGTCCTTTCTGAGCGTTTTGAGATGCTTGTAATATGTCTCGGCAGTATCCGCTCCCCAAGCATCCACCTCTGCTCATTACTTTGACGGAAAGGAGGAATGCTGACTCCGAAAATTACCTAGGCACGTATCTGTCTGAGGCCAAAAAACTCGAAGACTGTCAATTGGGACGCACAAACCTGGCTCAGCCACGAACATCCGGAGCATAGCCGCATTCGCCGTATAATCTTAGTACTGAGGATCTTCGACCTGGGAGATGTAGCTAAAGCATTTTTCACGGCACTGACCTCTGAGCGCATCACGTCAAAAGTTTGCGCCAATAGTCAATCGCAATGGAAGGCAGCATTGGACCAGGATATCCCCGAGTACCTGGCGGAAAATTTATCGGAGAAGGAGAATAGCGATTCAACGGAAAGCAGTGATCTCAACTCCCTCTTCGACGAAAGCGACGACAATGCACTAGGCGAACCACTGTCATCCGAGCAGCAAAAGCTACTAGAGCGTCTTATCAAGGAAGGCACCAAGAAATTTGCAGGCCGGAAGCGCAGTAGGAATGAAAAAGAGGGTAATGACAACGAGCCGCCAAATAAAAGGCAGAAGACCGAGCCAGGTAAGCCATTTCTTTTAGTATCCTGTATCCCATGCGCCGGCACGATGCACTTTTGAGGGGTTCCCCGTATCACATATGGGTTCAGGACCTTCTCCGAGCCTCGCTCTGAGTGGAACACTTCAACGGTTTGCCTCTTTCGCTATGGGTCCTCGTTGGTGATTTAGTCCATCAATTCTGCGTCTTTGCGTTCTTTCAAAGATGTCAAGGACCAAGTGCACTACCCGGGTTCAGAAACGTTCTGGAGATCGACCATGGAACGAGTGACCAACGAGGAGTCGGCCATCTTTTTCAGCCTTTCAAACAATGCACCGTACCAGCGCATGGGATAGTCGGGGATGCCTATTTACCTATAGCTAATCGTAATTAGTGACCTGGGACCGTGTCCGCCAATGGCTCGAAAGCTACAGAAACTCGGAGCCCGCTCTAACATGGACTAAAGAATTGGACCAGAGATTGGAAGCCCACAGGAAAGCCTACAATGCCAAGCCAAAATCCGAACGAAAAGAATTCGATCTACCTTACATGAGCAGCGTGGTCCCTTGGGCAATTGGTAGCCTTTGGGCTCCGCTGCGACCGACAAGAAAGTTTGGCTTTGGAGAAAGCGGTCTCTTCGAAAGGAACGTTCGAGAGCTAATTAGCAAGGGGGTCTTAGACCCTGCCCAGGCGTGCGGGCAGCGTTGTGAGCAATTCCTCATGCCCATGTTTTTCCCGAGCCATGCACAGGAAAACCATGGGGACCAAGCAGCAAACGTTGCCGGTCATTTAATCTTTACACTAGCTGAAAAGACCCTCGACAACTACGATGATGTTGTGATTCACGTTTGCAACAGCCTCCCGGCTTGGTTCCAAGGTACAGGGAAGAATGCAGACGAGGAGATTGAGGAAGAGGCCCAGGCCATTCTCCATGCATCGAACTGGCTGGCAAGACGCGACGATTCGGAAGAGCTTAAAAACCGCCCGTTTGATATTACAATAAAGTCAGTCACCGTACCAATACAAGGCACACTGGAACACGCGTGCGGGCTGCACACCATTCTGACGGCCTGGGCCATCTTGCTCGGTATCCCGCTACATGAGCAACACCATCGACGTGGCAGCTTACCCGAGAGACCGTTTCTGACGCTGGGCACAGAGGTTGTCAATCTAGCGATCGCCGGCTGCATGAACTCACACACCATACAAGCCTTTCTTAACATATCTGGGATGATATCGGAGCAAGATGTCAATGACAAGTCTGCTAGACGCGGGCCGGTCAATACCTTCCTCATGGACGACCACAAACTTGAATCAGCGATCGATGACGGGGTACTGGATGAGGTTCTAGCAGCAACTACCTAAGGCGGGTCCTAGATTAGCCGACGCTTTTTGCATGTATATAGCCTTTGCTAGAATGGAGTTCCTTCTTTGTGGTTCTGAATACATCTGACACGATTCCTGACATACCCACCTTCTTCGCTGCACATCGAAGTGTTCATCAACGGCCTGCAGGCTTATATTTGCTAACTCCATGTGATGGCACAGTGTAGATCCGATGACCTAATGAAGATGGCCAAACCCTCGCTCATACAGCACAGGCTTCTCGGACTCGTTTGTGCTCGACACCTCAATCGAATAACGTTTTGCCTCTTTTGCCATAGGTCGTACTTGGTCGGTCAGTCCATCGTCGCTGCGTCAAGACGTCTATTTGCGAGGTGTGCACTATAGCTTGCCACCGCGTGGGATAGATATAGCAAGACCTCCCCTCTTCAACAACCCCAATCGCCGAACCCAATCTCAATGTCCATGGCCTTCAATCTCAATTCAGTTATCAGTCCCCTTGTAACAATTCTGTTGCCCCCTCCCCTCAACCACACAAGAACACAGCGACGCCCAACCCCAAGTCCCAGACCTTCTCAACGCCTGGTACGCAGCAACGGAAGGACTAATCGCGCGTGGGTCGTTTTTTCCATATATTTACAGAAGGCAACCCCAGCACACCTCCACTCCTCCCACCAATTCCATCCTCCTACAAACCCTCCCTACCATCCCTCCTCTGCCCATGGGATTGCGCTCTACCCTTTTCTCCCAAGATTATGGACAATTCACGTAGTCATCAAATCGGAAGCAAACCTCAAGTTGTTCTCCTACTTCTTTTCCCCTTTGCTTTCTTCCTCCCATAGCACGTTACCTGACGACCTCAGGGCACTGCAAAGCCTGATTGCTCGCTATAAGCAGACATATGCGCTAGCCAACAAAAAGCACTTCATTACCTTATCATCTGATACTTTCCTCTTGCAGAAAGGAAGTTATCGGATATGCAGTACTCATTTCTCCTCCGGTAGCCACACTGCTGACTACCCGATTCGTGAACAGCCAATCTAGCACATCGCTGGCTATATGAGCACCCTAACCAAACGAGTAAGTCGCCATCCTTGTCTAATGGTGGTCGCTTCAGACAACACTAATCACTCCATAGATCTAGAATAGACAGGTTGCGCAGCTTTATTCAATACGATTATTCAATTGGTTTGCGGGGGCTAGTAGGGTCTAGGATCGCTAGCTCGCCCGCGCTATACTAGATTGAGTAATATGGATCGCAACCTAATAATTATTGTATTTAATCAATCTTTGTTCTCTTCTATCAATAATATACATTCTTAATCTCTTTTATCCTATTTAGCATATCTTAATTAACTTGATTGACTCAATTGATCGACAACAACTAGAATATACGTATAACTATAGTTCTTGCTCTTGTTATTGTCGTTATTTTGAGTTAATATCTTGTTAACAATTCTTAATATTTATATATTAAATTAATAAAGTATAAAAGATCTAAATTCGATTGTTTGTTAATTAATTTGTTATCAATATTATTAAGTAAAACAATTGTATTAAATTATTTTTCGAACTTGCTCTTTATTATCTTCTATACAAATTATTTTATTTTTATTAACTATTTAAATTGACAAAACAATTTAATTGTTTCTTCTTTTATTTCTCTTACATTCTTAATAATCTTCTTAAATATTTCGAAATTTAATACAACAATATGCTTCGATAATATTTAATACTTATTTATATATACATTAAAAAATATATTAAAGCAATAAAAAAAGTAAAAAAGATTAGAGACAAAAATATTATATAAAGATTTATTAATAAAATTTTCTAGAAGTTTTACAAATCAAATATAAAACAAAAATTCTATTACTTTAATTATAAAAAATTATACGAAATAATTTAACTAGTTAATATTTATTCGAATAATTTAATAAAATCTATTTATAATTTTTGTAAAGATAAAATAAATAGATTGATCGTTAAGTTAAAATTCGATATTAATCTTTTAATTCGACTTAAATACTTAATGTTAATCTCTTAATTTAACTTAAATACTTAATATTAATCTTTTAATTTAATTTAATTTAATATTAAGTTCGAATTAAGATTTAATTCGATACATTAAATCGAATTGTTAAGCAATCGAAAATGTTGTTATAATGTCAAGAATTTCTATTTTTAAATTTATTATATTATAAATAGTGTGATCGTTAAATCGAGTCGAACACTTCTTTCTTAACTTGATTCACTCTCTTAAGTTTTATAGAATTAAGTTAGAGTTAAGATGCGAACTCGATTCTAGAATTGAGTTTCGTTAAATTAATGTCAAGAATTTAAGCTAACTTCGTCGCGTTAGCATTCGCTTATCTTATCTTATCTTATCTTATTTTATCTATGCGTTAACTTAATTAAGCTAGCGCAAGATTTCTACTAATTTAATGAAATTAAAGTAGAGTTTACGTTAATTATATACAATTAGCGCGTTACGTAATGTCACGTGATCGAATAAGTTAAATTAAACGTTTAATGCGCATTCTTCGCTCGTTTCATTCTATTAAACTAGGAAATTTGTCTAATTCTAGAATTAAGATTGAGCGAATTAACTCAATTAAGTTGAAATCTAATTTAACGATTACATTAATTATAAGTTTTCTAAGACTTATACGCAACGAATTAAATAATATTTATGTTTATTATGTTCTTGTTATTTGCATTATTTGAATGCATTATTATGCACTTTTTCAAGTAAATGTGTTTACTAAAATGCTATGTAAATATGCACTTTTTCAAGTAAATATATTTATTAAAATGTTGTTTAAATAAGCGCATTTTTGTTTTTAAGATAATTAGTATATGTGTATTAAAGAATTTAAATACATTACTTAATTACATTATTATAGAATATTTCGAGTAAAAAATTATAAGATTTAATACATATTTCATGTCTACAAAATCTATTACTAAATAACTTTTTGTTTTGACAAATTAAGTTGATATTTCGAATTAAATACTCGATATTAACATTGTGACTTAACTTAAATATTTAATATTAATCTTTTAACTTAACTTAAATACTTAAGTTAAACTTTTTAACTTAAATTAAGTCTTAACAAACTAGAATCTTAATTCGAACTTAATAATTTAAATCGATGCGATTAGTTTAAAAATAAACAACATTACAATATTACAAAAGTTCGAATTGCAAAATTGATTAAAAATTCTTCTTAAAGATTAAAGAAAACTTTAATTATATAATAATAAAGTTTATATTTATTAACTATATATTATATTTTTCTATTTAGATTATATAAACAAAAAATAGATCTTTTTTAACAAGTAAATATTTAAGACTCGCATTATTGTCGAAAACTTCTTTAATTAACTTAATGATAAGATAAATGTAAGATGTTCGATTTCTAAGAACGGAATTCTACCTAAGTACTTGTTGCCTAAATCGCTTCTTTTTAAACTAGAAAAATATTACTAGATAATTACTCTAACATGCGAAGCATCGTAACAACATGCTAGAAAAACAAAAAAAAGACTAGCGTTCTCGCTAGTAATCGAATTATTAAGCAATTTCTACTTTTATAAAGTAATTTTCTTTAATCAAGATAAATCAAGACGACGAGATATTACTATCATGAAATTCGTAAAAACGATAAAAAAATCAAGCTTTTAATAAGATAATCTAAGAAGACGTTCGAATATTGTGAATTCTAATGCGATAATAAATCTCGATCTTAATGCGATAGCAAATCTTAATTCTATTTTAATAGCAAACTTTTAAAATCGAAATTAATAAAATATATCTTTATTTTTTATTTCGTAGTTCTTAATTAAGTTAATGCAATCATTTAGCTTTGTAATGCTTCGTCATTTATTATATTCGAAATTATAACTTTTTTATCATAGTAAATATTAAGTTATCTTCTTTCTTTCATAGATACGCATGCGTTTATTAATAATTTACTTTACTTCATAGAACTTTTATTGCAATATATCGTCTTTTGTTTCGACAAAATCTAGATAATTTAATCTAAATCATATATATAAATCGATAACAATAAAAAAAGATTCTAGTTGTGTAACAAATATAATTAAGTAAATTCTTTACGCAAGCAATAATTTTTGTAAATAAGCGAGACGATTAATTCTTTTCTTTATTAAGAAAGAATCGCATCGCTAAAATGAAATTTTTTTGCTTAATTTATTAAATAAATAATATTTATAATTAAGACGCAAGTAAGTTTTGTTATTAAAATTAAATAATAAGAATTGATGCTTAGCGTCATAATAAATCTTTGTCTTTGCGCTAGCGAAAACGATTGCGTCAATTGCTTCGATACAAAATTTTAAACGTTTATAAAAAATGTTTGCGATTATAATGAAATAATTGGTATATAATGTGATAGAATAATTGTTATAAAGTAAAAAGAGTGCTTCTTTTATTTTAAATTTATAAATTATCTTATTAGATGTTAAGTTAATAGCGACATTTGAATTGTTGTTTAGTTGTCTCTACAAGATAAACAAGACTTATTATTATTAAACGTTAAGATAAATAATAATAAGATAATAAATAACGATTTTCACAATTTAATTAGATCTTTTAGATTAGTTGTTCGTTTATAAATGATAAACAATACTAGTTAATAATGACGTATCTAGTTAGAGAAAAATTTCTTGCTAGAACTTAGAAATAAATTTTGAATCTTAATTAGAAATAATTGCTTGCGATATACTTTAATTCGCAATCTATAAACGATTTATAATGCGTCGTATTTAAACAATTGCGAAGTTAATAATATAACTAGAAATAAATTGCAAACGTCGACTAAACTTATCGATAATAATAATAAGATAATTATATTTATTGAGCAATTTAATCACGTAATTTATGACTATAATATAAAAAGAATAAGATTTCAAGAATAGTGTGATTGTTAGATTAAATCGAACACTTTTTTCTTAACTTAATTTATTCTCTTAAGTCTTGTAGAATTAAGTTAGAATTAAGGCGCGAACCTAATTCTAGAATCGAGTTTCGTTAAGTTAATGTCAAGAACTTAAGCTAACTTCGTCGCGTTAATATTAACTTATCTTATCTTATCTTATTTACGCGCTAACTTAATTAAGCTAGCGCAAGAATTCACGCTAATCATATGCGATTAACTTAGATTTTGCGCTAATCTAATTAGATTAGCGCGTTACGTGACGTTACGTAATTAAGTAAATTAAACACTTAACGCGCATTCTTCGTTTGTCTCACTCTATTAGATTAGAAAATTTGCCTAATTCTAGAATTAAGATTGAACGAGTTAATTCAATGAAGTTGAAACTTGACCCAACGATCACATTATCTAAATTGCTTCTTTCTAAATTAGAAAAATATTACTAGATAATTACTCTAACATGCGAAGCATTGTAACACTTAAATTTTATAAATATTTAATATATTTAAGACGCAAATAAAAGTTAAATTATAATTAATTAAGAATCTTTATTTAGCAATAATTTTTCTAATTAATTGCTATATATATTTGTAAGACAATTAAAATAAAATTATGTTTTACAATATAATTTTCTAGTCTTTTAAAATATTTGTAAGTCAATAAAATTTCTAGCAATTTTAAAAACTCTACATTATAAGAGTACTAGATTTTCTCTCTTATATTTATATATATATCTAGCTTTTTTAATATTTATTGCTCTAAATTTTATTATTGTTATTTAATTGTTAAAATATAAAGAAGAATCTTAAATTAAACTCTTAAAGACTATTTTTGTTCTTTTTCTTTCTTTTTGTTATTTTTTATTATTATTGCATTAAATTATTGCAATAATATAATTATTTATATATCTTTAATAATTAGAAATTTCTTATTAATTTGACAAAAAATTATAATTGTAAATAATATTGTTAATATAAGTATTTTTCGATCTAAATTTTATTTGTTTATTTTAAAAAAAGTTTAGAAATATTATTAATACAAATGCAATTAAATATTAAATTATTATTTTCTTTATTTAGAGATAAAATTTTAAGTTGTTAATAAAATAACTACAATTTATATTTGTTTGTATTGCAACTTGCGCATTATATCTCTTTAATATATATTTAATATTCTTGAAAAAAACAATATTATATATAAAAGTCTAATAATTAAATAATTTGTTATTTTTTTTTCTCGAATAAAGCTTGCAAAGCTTTAAAGAAAAAAATACAATAATAGTAATTTTTATCTTAAATTATAAATATTTTTGTAGAAATATCTTTTTTTTGCATTTAATATTACGATTTACTCTCTTAAATCTAGAATATTTGTTATTCTTTTTTTTTGTTTCTCTTATTATTTATTACAATCTTCTTGTTGCTTATATTATTTATTTCGATTTTTTTATTATTTATATTATTTGTTGCAAATTTCTTTTTTTTGTATTACTTATTACAAATTTCTTTCTATTATTTCTATATAATTGTTTTAATTGTTTTATATTTTCGCTAAGTTTAATTAAATCTTTAAACAAATTATTTTATTAAAAATTAATATATTTTTTATAATACTTATACAATAATTTCTTAAAATAACATCTATATTTCAAAACTTTAATAGTATACTTTATTAAATATTTTTTAAGCATATTTTTTATTTTCTTTAATAAAGATTCTTGTTTCGATAAATTTTTTATTAATAACGTTCAATCTTTAAAGTAGTTAATTAATATATCTTGCAAAACGTCTAAGTCTTTGTTATCTATTATATTAATATATATTTGTTCAAATCTTTTCAAGATTTTTTTGTTACTTTAAAACTATTTTGCAATTTTGCTTTTTTAACGTTCTATAAACTCTAATAACATAAATTGATTTAATAAAGATTTAAAAAGTATAAATAAATAATTGTTATTATTTTTAAATAAAACTTATATTCTTGCATATTAATTATTAATTATTATTTTTTTGTAATTTAAATCTTTTATTGTTATTATATTATTATTAGATAAAGAACTTGTTTCTATTACAAGTTTCGATTTCTCTATATTCTTTTTTGCATTAAAAAATATATTAAAGTTATTATTTTCGAAATTGCTTTAATTCTTAAAGCTTTTTCTATTATTAACAAAGATAACAAAGAAAAAGAAAAGAAGATTTTATAATTTAATTTATTTTTTAGTTGTTAATTAAGTTTGTCTTTTCTCTTTTTATATTTTGTATTCTTTTTTATTTTTTATTTTGCAAAAAACTTTTCTAGTTTTTCGTCTTCTAGTATATTGCGAATATAGATATTTATTTATTAATAATTCAAGTTTAATTGTTGTCTTGTATTGCATAACTAGATTTGTGTAAAACTTTAATATCTATTTTTCTTTTACTTATTAAATACTTTATTTATTTATTAATGTTAATATATTTACACTTTATTATTGTCTTAAATTTCTTTCTAATTTTATTTTAAAAACGCTATATAGTCTTAATATTTAGATTAGTCGCGTCAAGTTAAGTTATCGAGTTCAAACTAGATTCCTAGCTCGCCAAGACTCGATTTAGGTTAAAAATCTTGACCTAAGTATTTGAGTCGAGTCAAAGGGTAGATATGAAGTACTTAGCGTATAACTTGGCTCAACTTGTCAAGACTCGAAAAATTTAGATTATTTTTAAAAAAGTGCATTAATTAACTTAATCAAGTTGATTAATTTAATTAATTTGTTTATAATATTATATAGTAATGTATTTAGATAATGCATTTGTACGTTATTTGTGCGTTATTATTTTTAAACTATTTTTAGTAATTCAAATAATGCGGATTTTTTTAAAAATAAAAAATCTTGACATTTTAACGTCATTTTCGATTGCTTAACGAGTTGGTTAAGCCAAGTCAAAAAATCGTTGACTCGAGATCGATTCCAAGTCGAGTCAAGAGATTAATATTAAATATCTAGATCGAACTAGAATGTTAGTATCGAAACTCGACCCAACGATTAGTCTATTAATATTGTACTTCGCAAATTTAGTTACGTATATATTAACAAAAATAATATTATTCTTCTTTATAAGTTGTTAATTGTAATTGAGTTTTTAATTTAGTTGTTAATCTTTTTTTTATTTATAAAAGACAAAAGAAATAGAAATTTTTAACAATAAAGAAGTACTAGAAGTGCTAGAAGTATAATATTGATTAACAATATTTTAAATATAAAAGTTAAGATTAATATTGTTATTTATATCTAATTTAACATTTTTTTCCTTTAATTCTTGTGTAATTGTTCTTTAATATCTTTTATTAACTTGTTTTCTTTTTTTTTAACAATTTTATTTGCATTTGATAAATTCTAACTTTAGTTCTAAATATATATAGATTTGCTATAACAAAAGTCGTAGTTTTGTATTACTAATATCTTGACTTTGTGCAAGATTAAGATTTAATTTAATAAATCTTGCATTACTTGCAAGAATCTAGAAGTTTAAATCAAGCTTTGCAAGAAATAATCTTAATATTTCTTAATATTGCGCTCGTAGATGTATTTGTTCTATATAGTAATTATAATTTGCTTGCGTAAGATGCGTATATATTCTTTTGATTTATTAAATTTGTCTCAAAAGTAAAGTTTATTCGAATCGACAAAATCTAACGTTTAAATCGAAAAATGTAATAATTTAACGCAATTATATAATTAGCAAGTACTTGCAAACATTTGTGTGTATTGCGAATATTAAAACTTTACGCGTTAAGATATAGTTTAATTCGATTAAGATTTCGCAACTTTATTAAGTATAAAGAAAACAAAACAAGCTCTCTAAATAGATTTTGCTTCGACAATACTAATTTAAGTATATAAGATAATTAAATCTATAAGATTTGCAAGATCTTGCAAATATCTTAATTTCTATTAGCTTAATCTATCTTCCGAAACGCGAATATTGTTGAAACAACTTTAATTCGAATTAGATTGTCTCTTTTTATTTACAAGACAATTGTTGTGTATTTTTTAAAGATTGTAAAATTTGCAAAGATAACAATAATTGCAAGAATTGCAAAGACAATAATAACTACAAAGACTTCAATTATTGCGAAGAAGTGTTTAAATCAAAAATATAAAAATAACTTTTAAGTATATTTCTAGACATAACAACAACAACGACAATGACAACAATAGAGAAGATAATTATAATCTTTATAAGCTATGTCTAGACAAGTAATTGAAGCAATTAAATAAAATAATAAGTTAATTGAATAAGTATTCAATAATTGAATACTAATCTAATTGAGACTGTCAAGTCGTCAAATTTGCTTGTCTTTTTTGGATTACGCTAACTAAATCGGGCAATGTTCAATTGAATAATCGTATTGAATAGAGCTGCGCAACCTGTCTATTGGAGAAGCTAGTATTGACATTATGGACTATAGCCCAAATTGAAGCTGCAATATCGACCTCAATTCCACGAATGGCAGTTCAGTGACCAGCTGATGCAGCGCGCCGTAGTTCACTGACATGGATGGCACACCACCCGATCATGCCTATCGAAAAAGCGTGCTCACGGAAAGGGGCGGACAGAGCGACCAAGCACACGAACAACAAAGTCTCGATACCATCCATCATAGCGCACCTAACTCCAAAGCAATCTATGCAAAAGAAACCTGGTACACTCGCCATACCGACCATCCCCCAAAGCGAACCCCTTACCAGCTCATCCCAGTCCTCACCCCCTTCACCTGTCCCAATCCTCAGCCCCCTTCACCCATCCCATCCCCATCAACCATCCCTCAAACTCTCCCTCACCACCTCAGCCAACAAATCCTCCTCCCCCACCCTCGCCAGCTCCCTCTCCAACGTGCCCCCCTCCCCATCCCGCGTTCCTTCTAACCTCACCGCCTCTACCTCGTCCATCCCATTCCCCCTCTCCCCCACATCCCCCCCTTCCCCCACACCCTCACCCTCATCCACCCCCTCCCCCCCGTCCCTCCAACCAACCCCCACCCCCCCTTCCGCATACCCAAAAACCCACAAAAAA
>JAABUO010000390.1_pt1 | contig 91099 bp, 71 predicted proteins | sample 5559291 | NCBI WGS metagenome assembly JAABUO01 (sample SAMN10711878, study PRJNA513372) | rock metagenome | isolation source: Antarctica rocks | place: Antarctica: Victoria Land, Finger Mt sud
GCCGTATGGATTGACGCCCTTATCATCCACATTCCTGACTTTGTGAAAATCATACTTATTCAGCTGCCTCACAAAGCTAGCAAAGTTCGAGTGCTTAAAGTGCGTTGGCAGGATCGATTTGGTAAATTCATTCGTATCGAAGACAATGAAAGTGTCACCGGTCCCACTCCAGCGGACGATATGATTGTATGACTCATCCTCCAGCATGCTATACAACTTCTGCACAAAGTCCATGTGGCTGGAATGATGCCCATGCTTAGATGCGACGGAGGAACTGGCTCTTGCGATAGGTTGCTGTTCCATGACAATTCTGCGGGAAAGAGCCTCCTGCCCACGACGACCACAGGAAGAGGGCGAACAGTGACGATAGCCCTTTAAAGCGCCCGTGGGGAGTCCGCCTTTGCAAAATGGGTGTTTCCAAGCGGGGTCGAACTAGGATGAGGATGAGGTGGGAAGTTGGTGTGTGAGTTCCTCGCCTATCGTAGGTGATTGACACCAAATTTAGTTATTTTTTGCTGCAAAACTTAACCCTGGAACCGACGAAGTATCCGCGGAGGTCTGGGCAGACACAAAAGAGGAGCAAGCTGAAGGACTAGGAGAAGATGTCGTGTACACACGGAAAAAGTCCTATGAAATTCAATTCGGAGGGGAGTGAGAAATAGACTTATGTGAGCCAAAACGGCGCCCCTACTTAATTTTCAGTTGCCACCCAGATTACCCAGGAAAAACCCTCCGACAAAGGAAGATCGAGACATCTCCAACAAAGGAAGAGAAAGAGACGAGTATTCACAAGCAATTACGACACAGGACATGATGATGCACCGGGCCATGGTAAGGACTGCAGCATTCGCCACTTCGGCACGGAGAGCAGCCATTGCAATTGGACAGCCAATTCCTTCAGTCACTGTGACGGAAACCTCTTCCAACGATCAAGTCGATACTGCAAAGACCCTATCCGGACCCAAGGCTGTCCTTATTGGGGTGCCAGCAGCCTTCTCCCCCGCGTGCTCCGACTCCCATGTGCCGGGGTATTTGGAGCTCTACAACGAGTATGCCAAGAAGGGTGTCAAGAATGTCTATGTAACTGCCGTCAACGATCCATTCGTCATGTCCAAGTGGAAGGAGACCTTTGCTCAGAATGAGAACATCAAATTCCTCGCCGACGTGCAGGGGGAGCTGAGCAAGTCACTGGATCTCACTTTTGATGCCACTGCGCTGCTGGGCAATGTTCGAAGCAAGCGCTATGCAATGCTCGTTGAAGGCGGCAAGGTCAAAGCGCTCGCTGTGGAAGAAGATCCGACCAAAGTTGACGGTGCGTCTCCTCCTTTTTCCTTACTAACGGGCAGTCTCCTCCGCAAAATCTTTCTTGTCAGAGATCTAGTTAGGTTTCATTCGTGTAATCCTTTGCCCAGTTCGCAGGATGAGAGTCGTCTTTCGTCCGTGATATCATCCCTCGGCACTTTCCGTAACGATAAAGGCCCCGTCGCAAACGCGTAAATTTATTTTTTGCAGTTGGAGGAGACAGGAAAGACGGGGGACGGTCTGGGAACGAAAATTGAGAACTCGTTTGTGTGCGGAATACTTTACATCTCAGCAGCCAGCTGTTCGGTGCCGTTCGTTGGCCTGGCAAGGCACGAGCAGCAAGCCCGCCTCCCAAACGGCGCCTCCACTCGGGCACAGAGCCCTACGTTGCTGCCGCACCTGGCATGGCAGAGCATATTAATGAGCATGCCCTCATCAGTGAAACACAGTATGAGTACGAGGCATTGGGCGGAGACGTCCCATTCGGGCCAAATCTCTTGGCTGGCGCATTTGCCGGAATCATGGAGCACACCGTCATGTATCCCATTGATGCCATAAAGACCCGGATGCAAATCGTCAGTCCGCGGCCAAGTGCGGTCTATTCTGGGATTGCTCACGCGCTCTCCCAGATCTCGGCGACAGAGGGTGTCCGATCCCTATGGAAGGGAATGACCAGTGTCATATTAGGCGCTGGGCCGGCGCACGCGGTATATTTTGGCATGTACGAGGCCGTCAAAAGCCATCTCGGGGGAAATATTGGAAGTGGACACCATCCGTTCATCACTGCTGGGGCAGGGGCTTGCGCCACCATTGCGTCAGATGCGCTCATGAATCCTTTTGATGTCATAAAGCAGCGCATGCAGCTACACGGCAATACATCGCGTACCATCTTTGAGTGTGCAAAAAATGTCTACAGGTTAGAGGGCTTGAATGCCTTTTACATCTCCTATCCGACAACCCTTACCATGACCGTCCCTTTCACCGCTATACAGTTCAGCGCCTACGAGTCTCTCTCTAAATTCCTAAACCCTACACGCACTTATGACGCATTCACGCATGTTGTGGCTGGTGGATTGGCGGGTGCAGTTGCTGCTGCAGCAACTACACCACTCGATGTCATCAAAACGCTACTTCAAACTCGAGGCGACTCCCACGATCCAATAATACGAAACTGCAGAGGGCTCGTAGCTGGTGCTCGTCTGATATATGACCGGGAAGGTATGCGTGGGTTCATGAGAGGAGTACGCCCGAGAATATTGGCAACTATGCCGAGGTAAGGATTTACGTGCAGAGAAGCTGATTTTCTAGCACTGCAATTTCATGGACGTCTTATGAGATGGCCAAGTTCTATCTTTACAAGAAACATATATAGTAAACCTCCCGGATCCTTGCCAATTCATTTCCTTCCTCTAGATCCACGTGACTCTTCACGGCGAGATGCACAACAAGATGGGCCTCGTAGTCTCCTGCGGGAAGATGGCAAAGACCATCAAAGTCCGCGTGCCAAGGCAGAAGATGCATCCCAAAGTGGGGAAGCTGATTACGCTGCATAAAAACTATCTCGTTCATGATGAAGCAGAGCAATGCGTTGATGGAGACCTCGTGCGAATTGAGAACTGCCGTCCGCTGAGTGCGAGGAAACGATACACCGTGACACAAGTCGTCAAAGCCATGCCTACGGCTCCCGGTTTTGCGATTCCGGATCTGCACGAAGTAAGGGAAAAGACGGCGCGGGAGAAGTAGGAAGCTATCTCAAAGCCGTAACCTCTCCCCATCACACGCGTGGTGGCCATGCAAAGATGACATTATTGTTTATGCTGGCAAAGCAACAGAATATACGGCCCGCCAAGCTCTTTTTTTGGACTTGATAGACCTAATTTCTACGGCGGCCAGCAAAGAGGCACCCTTTCAAAGGAGTGTGGCCAATTCCGAGCAAGGGTACAAAGGCACTCAACAGTGGTATTTATTTAGGCACAAATGTGAACACTGTACAGGATGAAAATCTATTCGCTCCTACACTCTATGCACCCGAACTCCCATACTGACTTGCCCATTCCTCAAATTGCTTCAGACCCTCTTTTCCCACGCTAGGCCGGATGGTCAACATGCTATCCTGGAAGTCAGCCAGCTCAATTGGCCTTATGTGGTCAAATGCTGTCGTGAGCAGGGCTTCTCCAAGGCTGCGCAGAGGTCCCATAGCGGCGTCTTTCGCAAGCGCCGTGATGTCTGAGCCCGAGTAGCTCTCCGTCATTGTGATAAGCTTGTTCAGATCTCCATGCCCAAGCGTGTGGTTCTGGCGTGAGAGAAGTTTCGAGAGCTGTTTCTCGCGAGTCTCGGGCTCTGGTAGGGGAATGTACTGTCTTCGAACGAACCTTCGTCGGGCGCCCTCGTCAATGGCCCAGGGGATATTAGTTGCCGCAAGCACCAACACACGTTGCGCGTCACCTTGGCTCTCACGGAAGGCTGCAGCGCTGGCCAACGCCGACCACTGTATAAGGAATTCAGTTTTCAATCGGCGAGAAGCCTCGTGCTCTCCCCCTTCATTCCGTGAGGATAGTAGAGAATCGATCTCGTCAACGAATATTATGCTGGGAGCAAGCTCTTTGGCCAGAGTAAAGAGACTGCGCACCAACTTCTCCGACTCTCCCAAATACTTGGAGGTCAATGATGACGCAGAGATGGAGAAGAATGTAGAATGGGACTCGGTTGCCACCGCACGTGCCAGCATAGTTTTTCCAGTTCCCGGAGGTCCAAATAGAAGCATTCCCCGGGCAGGTTCTCGAAGGCCGCTGAAGAGGTCTGGTCGAAGAAAGGGGTAGACTACAGTTTCCTTGAGTGCCCGCTTAGCTCCCTCTAACCCAGCAATATCGTCCCAATGCACCTCATCACCGCGCACAACGATCTCCCGTAAGATTGTTTTGGCAAGGTCGTCATCAATTTTTCCTTTTAGATTCTTCAAGGCTGTGGTTATCTTTGAGTCCATTTTCATGTCATCCAGGTCATTCGAAACTTTGGCAACTGGCCCAGCTTCCAACGTTATTTTCTGTTCTTTTGCCGGCGTCGATGGCCGACGTCGAGGTTTGGGAGGATTGGGCTTGCTAGCTCCGGGCTCAACATAGGATCGCGATAGAGACGAGGGTTTGAGGGGTTGTTTTTCTTTGTCTACGGCTGTGGAAGGTGAAGAGTAGTTTGTGGGTTGGTCGACGATGTTTAGTTTGTCCCATGCACGAGGAATTGCCGGGACCGACGGGACTGACGTTGGCGTACTTAAGGAGATCAGATCGTCCGAGAAATTAGATGGCCGTTGAACTGAATCCATACTACTGCGCGTTGGGTACCGCTTGGTTCCCCCTTCCTGCTTTAGGCCATTTGCCGGTGGCTTCACTTGTCCAATCGTTGCAGGCTGTGATCCTGTAGTGACATGGCGCCTCCTCTCCGGACGAAGCTTTGTAAATTTGCCCGCGCGGGGTTTGCTGCTGTCTCCAATATTTCCCCAAGCCAGTGCTGCAGCTCTTGAAGCCGCCACGGCCGATTCTGCTTGTGGGACCGCCGGTTTACTATCGACACCAGATGAGTTTCTGCGAGTGTGGAGGGGATGTGGAGAGATCTTCTTCTCCGGACTTGGAGTCCGCGGTGATTTCCTACCGGAGGCCCCAGCTGGGGGTGCCTTCTTTCGACGAAATGAAGAGTTGCGCGAGGACGTGTCGCTATCTGCTGAGCCAGGACTCAGAATTAAAGATGGCGCGCTAGCGTTCGCAATCTTGAACTGTTCCAAGGAATAATCGTACTGGTAATGCGGCCGCCCATTCGTATATGCGTGGCCATTTGAAAGGAGGCGACCATCGTCCAGATTTTGAACCTTCCGAAGGCATTTCTTCTCCAGATCCGACAGTGAATCAAAGAGATCTTTCTCGTTTGCCGATGGCTGGTACTTGCCAGAGTGGAAGGCCGCAGGAGCCTCTGTGATGCGGCCTAGAGCATTGCGCCAGTGCTCGACCGCTCCGGCGTCATTTCCCACCCCCTCAAGATAAACACCCTGCAGAGACTCTTCGTAGGCAAGTCTCCACACATGGTGCATCTGTGCTAATTCGTTTGGATGCATTTTCCATTAGTTTTTTGCTCCTTCAATTGAGTGTTGGGATTCTTCCTTATTTATCTTTTGTCGGTTGCGTCAGAGGTTCTCTCTCGATGGGGATCAGTGGGCACAAATTGCAGGGCATAAAAAGTGTCAAACACTCGTCAAAGTCAAGTATCACAGAAAAATCCTTTTCTTGGTAATGTTACGTACAAATGCTTTATTCAATCACTTTGCTTAGAGGCAGGGATTCCGTTTCTCTCTCTTCCTTCCTGCTGTTGCTGCTGCTCGCCATTCTTCAGCTTCGCCTTCAGCTGGGCCTGCTCTGATATCTTTTTCAATTCGCCAACAAAAGAGTCGCCCCAAAATTGGCTCGTATACTTCGTGACATACTTGTAGAGCTTCTGGTGGTTTGACTCCCGCAAATCGTCGGGCATGGTCATGGCGTCGTGGATGGCCCCCGCAAGCTCTTGGATGTTCCATGGGTTGCAGATGATGCTTCCATTCAGGCTTTGTGCAGCACCAGCAAACTCGCTAAGTATCATGACACCGTGGCGTTTCTGCTGGGATGCAATGTACTCGTACGATACCAGATTCATGCCATCCCGAGTCGAGCTCACCAAGCACACGTCGGATACAGCATATAGTGCTGTGAGCTCTTCAAAATTCACGCTCTTGTGCATAAAGTGGATTGGCATGAACTCGATCGTACCGAACATTCCGTTTATTCGGCCCACCAGCTCATTCACTACTGCCCGCAGATTTTGATACTCCTCCACATCTTGCCGTGAGGGCACAGCAACCTGTACCAGTACCACTTTCCCTATCCACTCTGGGTGCTCGGTGAGGAAGACTTCGAAGGCATGCAATTTCTGAGGTACGCCTTTAATGTAGTCCAGTCTATCCACACCTACTATGAGCTTTACACCATGGAATTTTTTCTCCAGTGTTGCTATTCGCTCCTGTACACTTGGCCGAGCCAAACACTCTGTGAACAGGTCAGGGTCGATCCCGACAGGGAACGTTCCAACGCTTACCATCTTTCCTTGAAAGTCTACTGCATTAGGTCGTGTACTGAGCCCTAATATTCGGGAACACGAAGACAGAAAGTGTCGTGCGTAGTCAAAAGTGTGAAAACCAATCAGATCGCTATGCAGCACGCCGAGCAGGACTTCGCTCCGGACTGGAAGGATACGATATATCTCACTGCTGGGAAAGGGTGTATGTAGAAAGAACCCGATCTTGACATTCTTCTTCTTGCCACCAATTTCTTCGCGCAACATTGCCGGAAGAAGCATCAAATGATAATCATGTACCCAGATAAGATCCCCGTCATTTACCATAGCTGCTATCGCCGTTGCAAACAGCCGGTTAGCTTCGACATAGGCTGTCCAGCTGGACTCCTCGAAGAACATCTCACCCGGGTGATAGTGGAACAAGGGCCATAATATGCTATTGCTAAAGCCGTTGTAATGCCGATCCGCTAGCTCATCGCTAAAGAAGACAGGGACTGCGCTGTACTCATCGCGGAGCTTCGAGACTACGAATTCCTCCTCAGCATCGGGCACTTCGAGCCCTGGCCAGCCGAACCATAGGAAGCTTGTTGATTTCTTCAGCCCGGAGAGAGCACTCACTAAGCCCCCTGACGAGACTTTGAAATCGTAGGTCCCATTGGAGGAGCGCTTGATTGTGATTGGAAGCCTATTGGAAACAACGAGGACAGCCATGTCTCCCCTACTTTCCTCTCCTAGTTACCTAGTCACACAAATCACTTTGAAGCAAAATTTTGTCGCTCTTCCTTCTAATTGGCTGGAGAATGGACGTAAGAAGGTGTTCATACTTTTTTGCCCCGCAAAATGCCAAAATGACGTCTCGCTCACATTTACCGGGTTGGGGAAGTCGCAGATGGATGGAAAAATGAAGCAGACTATTACTATTGCTGCTGGTGTTCAATTTAGGCGCTGCTGAAGGGACAATTATGGGGGAGGCGACTGATGTAAATTCCGAGCCCACCAGCGACGAGGTGAGAAAAGCCACCGCGGCCCTCTTGCGCGACGTTGATCTGGAAACTACAACCAAACGCCAGATCCGCGCGTTGGTGGAGGAAAAACTCGGTCTGACACCTGGGCATTTAAGCGAGCATGCAGAGAGGAGAAAACTGGTCGGGGACACCATCGAGAAGGCAATTGTAGGTACGTGAGAGAACAATGATATTTACATAGGAACGTCTGAATGCAGAAGCGAGTGAAACAGAACCACCTCCAGAGAAAGCAACCAAGACGGACAGGAAGCGGAAGAAGGAAAACCCTCCCAAGAGCCAGCAGCCGTCCAAGTCTCAAAAGAAAGACAACGCGCCAGCCGTAAATGCGGATGAAGCTCAGATAAAGCAGCTGAAGCAACAGCTCTTAGCGTGCGGGGTGAGACGCGTATGGGCCAAGGAACTCGCAGGTCTTCCCGAACCAAGAGAGCAAATCCACCATTTAAAAGGGTTGCTCACGGGTGTTGGTTTGAACGGTCGATTTTCGCAGGCAAAGGCCAAGCAGATCAAGCTCGAACGAGAACTAAGGGCAGAAGTCGAAGATATCCAGAAGTACCAGTCGCCACCGGAAGTCGAGAAGGAAGAGACTGTTCAATCACCATCAACAGCGGCGGCAACTGCAGGAGCTTTAGATGTTGATTTCCTCGGAGATCAAAGTAGCAGTTCAGGGTAATCGTCTCCCTCTTCCGTATCTTTCATCTTATGTGTAGACTTCTGGCCCGATCAGCCAGCCAGCTGAATCCAATGGCAGCTGCGACAAACCCAGCAAGATTGAAGAACGCTCTTCTCGATAAAGAGCGCGCTTCCTCATCCGTCCTTTCTGCAAAAATGATCTTTCGTAGATTTGGTAGTGCCATGAGGAAGATCCTCCCAACCAACTTAAAGCCCACCAATACCTAGACTAGAAGGCAGGATGGCAGCTGCGCGCTTCAGAAGCAGCTTCATGCCTCCTGCACGCAAAGGAGACACGTATGAGCTGAGAACGGGCCTTGTTTCTCAGTTTGCCTACGAGAGGAAAGACGCTATTCAGCGGACAATTGCGTCAATGACCACGGGGAAGGATGTGTCAGCCCTTTTCCCCGACGTCCTCAAGAACATTGCGACTCCCGACTTAGCACAGAAGAAACTCGTCTACCTCTATCTTATGAATTATGCTAAAAGTCATCCCGACCTTTGCATTCTCGCTGTGAATACATTTGTCCAGGACTCTGAGGATCCAAATCCGCTGGTAAGGGCTCTCGCAATTCGGACGATGGGATGCATTCGTGTGGATAAGATTGTGGATTACATGGAGGAGCCTCTGCGAAAGACATTGAAGGATGATAGCCCCTACGTTCGGAAGACTGCTGCGATCTGTGTGGCAAAACTCTTCGATTTGAACCCTACCTTGTGTATGGAAAATGGATTCCTGGCAACTCTTCAAGACCTCTTGGCTGATGCTAATCCCATGGTCGTCGCCAATGCTGTCACCGCCCTTGGGGAGATACACAGCACTGCCCCGGAAGCTCAGGCACTCGTAATTACTTCGCAATCGGTAAACAAAATGCTAGTGGCCTTGAATGAATGTACTGAATGGGGACGTATTACCCTACTCTCCTCATTAGCTAGCTATCAAACGAACGATGTGAGAGAAGCAGAGCATATATGCGAACGACTTGTTCCTCAGTTTCAGCATGCCAATGCATGCGTCGTGATGGCGGCCATAAAGACCGTGCTACAGCACATGAAAATTGTGAGCCCGGAAAAGGCCAACACATACATGAAGAAAATGTCACCTCCTTTGGTAACACTTGTATCTTCCGCACCTGAAGTCCAATATGTGGCATTGCGCAACATCAGCCTTATATTACAGAAATACCCTCAGATCCTCAGCAATGAGCTGCGAGTCTTCTTTTGTAAATATAACGATCCGCCGTATGTGAAGCTGGAAAAACTGGATATCATGATGAAGCTTGCTAGTGAGGAGAATGCTGACCAGTTGTTGATGGAACTTAAAGAGTACGCTCTTGAAGTTGATGTCGAATTTGTTCGGCGTGCGGTGCGGGCAATTGGTCAGTGTGCCATTCAGATAAATGCCACCACTGACAGGTGCGTGAATGTGTTGCTGGATCTGATCGCCACTAATGTGAGCTATGTTGTGCAAGAGGCAGTGATTGTGATCAAGGATATTCTGCGAAAGTACAAGGGCTATGAAGGGATTATACCCACCCTGTGCAAATCCATTGACGATCTAAGTGAACCAGAAGCTCGTGCCTCCCTGGTGTGGATCGTGGGAGAGTACGCGGAGAAGATAAGTGACGCAACCTCAATCTTGTCAAACTTCTTGGATGCATTCAAGTATGAAGACACACAAGTTCAGCTGCAGCTCCTTACAGCCACTGTGAAGCTTTTCCTGAAGAAGCCAAATGAAGCGCAATCCCTCCTACATAGGATGTTCCATACCGCAACCACCGACTGCGATAACCCCGATATGCGTGATCGTGCATTTGTGTATTGGCGACTACTCTCAAAATCACCAGAAATTGCAAAGGTAAGTCAGAGTATGCATGACTTGTTGACGTGTAGAACATCGTCCTGACTGAAAAACCCCCCATCACATCGACAGTCCAGCGACTGCCACCAGCGCTACTGGACCAGCTGCTGAGCGAGCTCTCCTCATTGGCGTCGGTCTACCATAAACCTGCCGAATCTTTTGTGGGGCAAGGTAAGTTTGGTGCGGAAGCAGTACAGAAGCGAGCATTAGAGTGAGTGTCTGGGTATGGGCCACACTAACCACACAGGGAAGTACAGAGGGATGCAAGCGAAAACCCAATCCAAGCCCAAACGAACGGAAATATTGAGAACCTGCTCGACATCGACTTTGACGGGACCCTACCGGCAAGTACCACTAGTGCCCTTGACTATCTACATATGGACGGTCGCCCGGACGGTGCTAACGGGGCAAGCGGTATTGGGAGTCCGCATGGGAAGTCGCAGGAGAATATCATGAATCTGCTCGATTTTGGGCAAAGTACGCCTAGCACAGGACGGGCGGCGCCTGCAAGAACCGACTCAAATGTAAATATCCTGGATCTATGAGCAGGAGCCGGCCGGGTTCGTTGGCCATGCATCATGAATTCAGTTCCTCCCATTCTTCCGGAGTGAAATCTCGCTGCGTAAAGGCGTGAATCTGTGCAATCTCTTTCTTTAGCTCTTTGAAGACGAGCCGATGTCTCTGCAGCTTGGACTTGCCCTTGAAGCCTTCTGCCACAATAATCACCTCATAGGCCGACCCGCATCCTCCAGAGACATCGTTGATGGACACATGCGTGGCCTGCAGGCGCTCCGTGATTGCCTGCTCCAAGTCCTCTGCGGAGACCCCGTCCGCACTCATGAACAGCGATGAATTGTTGTTGGGGGCGTAGGTGCGTGCAATGCCCGCGTTTCTACAAGCAACCGTGGATGTTATGCAGCGGCTGTATCCGCTTGAGCATGCTGAGAAATGGGACAATGTGGGCGTCCTGGTGGAAGCTACGACGAATGAAGTCGGGGCCACGCGAAGGGTCTTGCTGACGATTGATCTGACACCAGCCGTTGTTGACGAAGCTATCGGGGACGGCAACCCGGTGGATGTGGTGATTGCCTATCGTATGTACTCACGAGAGCAGTTGCTGACGTACAGATCCCCTCTTATTCACGCCCTTGAAGCGTCTGACGCTGTCGAGCCCGATTGAGAGTTCGTTGCTACGACTCATCCAGGCTGGCGTCAGCGTCTACTCTCCACACACCTCGGTCGATGCTGCAGTCGGTGGAGTCAACGACTGGCTTGCGGACGGAGTTTCCATGGGTCGGCACTGCGAGCTTTCACGGAAGGTTATTGCACCATTGGCAAACAGTGAGGGTGGAATGGGCCGCGTGATACGGCTAAGCGATAGGCTGCCCATTTCGGAGCTAGTGAAGAGAGTAAAAACCCATTTAAAGATCGCTCATGGTAAGCTTATTTCTTTCCAAACCTCAAACTAGTTCACATGGGACTGTCGAGGCTTCACTCGCAGACATCCACAGTCGCCACGGTGGCCATATGTGCAGGCTCAGGGGGTTCCCTTCTCCGAGACGTGGAGGCTGATGTGCTTCTGATGGGCGAGTGTGATCACCATACCGTCCTTCACGCAGTCGGCTCCGGTAGATCCGTCATCCTGTGTATGCAGTCCCTACATCAAGCTAACCAAGGCGGACACTCCAACTCGGAGCGGGGATTCCTGCCCACACTGAAACACCAGCTGGACAAGGAGCTCTCCCATGAATGGCGTCGCTTTGACAGTGAAAATGAGGTGCACATTGGTATTAGCGTAAAGGACGCGGATCCGCTGTGTGTCTACTGAATCTGCGGATGGTGCAGCTCGGAGGAGAGCCGGGCAATCTGCTCCAAAGTTTCTTCGAGCTTGGCACGCGCCGGACCCATCGGCTGTTCCAGCTCGGCTCGCATCTTCCTTATGCTCTCGGTGGCGGAAATGAGCTTGCTGTAGTTGTCATAGACCAATGCCTTGCGCTCTCCCTCCAAGCCGCGAATCTCCTGAATGACTTCATTCTCCGCATGCAGCAGGTCTTTGACGGAGGATGTCTTGAGCTTGCCCCGCAGGTACTCGTCCGCGTCGAACGTGGGCTGGTCGAGCTCTGTGGGCGCGATGGCGGAGGCTGCTTCCTGGCCACCTCTCCCTTCGAGACGGTAGAACTGGCGAAAGGCTGAGCGACGCGCAGCACTGGCGGAGACAATGCGCGCTGTCGGCTGCACGCTGCTGAAGGAGGCTGAGCGCACGGTTCCATTCCGCCTCGCCTCGTCCGGCTGCACCTTGTCAACACCAGAAGACATGCGTCGACAATGCAGAGTCACATTGACGCCATTGACGCCCACTTTGTGCGCCAAAGTATCCTGCTTGACCCCGCTTGGCTCGAGGGGATAAAGAATAACCACCCCGATGAGAGTGGGGGCTTTGAGGGGCTGGTGAAGGCCATCTACAGGGACTTTCTGCGCAGCAATATCAACGACTCGCTCAATGGAGCCTGCTTCCCTCGCAATCTGCACGCATTGAATAATGCGCGACTGGAGGGGCCTTTTCTCCTGCAGATTGTGAGCGTGCAGGACATTGGACTGAGCCGGATCCAGCAACTGGAGCGGCTCACAGAGTTCGAGAGCGGTGAATATGAAGATAGCAAGCGCATCCAGCGTTATGCGGGTGACGAGGGCGATGAGGGAGAGGGCCATAGAGAGGCAATGAGCCTGGACGCACCGGTCGGAAAGGGCATGTGCAAACTTGTGGTGGAGGATGCACAAGGCCTCTCCGCATATGCGGTGGAGGACCAGCCAGTGACGGGAGTACGTGTCGGCATAGCACTGGGTGCCAAAATGCGCGTGCGCGATGTGCAGGTGTTGCGGGGAATGCTTTTCCTGACGCCTGCGTCCGTCGAGCTACTGGGCGGCCAGATCGATGCGTGGAATGTGGACCGACTCAAGCGCCTCCGACAGGAGATTGCGTCTGGGTTGCCCAAGGAGGACGGCAATGGATAGGTGGGTATATTTCATGGCGATGATGAACAACCGACAAGCATATGTCTGAATTTTCTGTTGAAAAAGACATAGTTTCAGCCTTATTTGAGCCTTTTCCTTCCTTCTCTTGGAATTCGTACTAACCCTAGGTGAAGGTATGTAACTAAGGTTCTTGTGATGATCTCGAACGGGCGGACAGAGTGCCATTCCGCACCATGTTGATTGTTCTTTCTGAATCCGACATTCATTCTAAACATGCTAATGCAAAGTGGTTACAACTGTCACTGTTGGTCTGGATAAGTTGCGATAAAGCGGACCTCACGAGGATCTACCGCGCCCTGTCTCTTCTCGTGGAAGTGATTGAACGTGCCATGGGACTATGGTCAAGGCGGTTAACGATGGATCTCGCTCGGTCCATTGCATGAGTCCGAATTTTGCTTTTTGGAAGTAACACCATGCTAAAATACCCATTGTCTCTTCTATTCCTTGTGGCAGCCGCCCTCCTGCAGCATTGCAATGATGCAAGCGCATCAGAGCGTCCACCGCACGTATCGCACATTCGTTTCATGATGCCATTACTATATACAGTCTAGTAGTACAATGCGATCTTTCCTGAAGCCGTGCCGGCCACTATCCAATTCATGGTCGGGTGAAAGCGACACACGGCTGGCACCGCCGTGATGCGGTCGCTGTCACGCAGCTGGGCGAGTCGCTTCCCGGCGCTGTCGTACACATCAATGGCCCGATTCATGTTGCCCACCACAAACTTCTGTGCTCCGTCTGCCGGTCGCTGATGCCACTGTGCCCGGAAGACGGTGAGCCATCTCCCCGTCTGATTATTGTGGGTGACGCTTACATCTGGCCTCAACGACCCAAGATCCTTGCCGTCTTTGTGCACGTCGGGAAGGTTGAAGATGCGGATGGAGTCGTCGTAGCCGGTTGTGAGCAGCGAGCCGCTTTCACTCCATCCCACCGAGCTGACAGACAAAGCACTCTGGAACTCACCTACGGGCGAGGGTTCCTTCTTTGATAGCTTGCGCAGGTCCCAGACCTTCATGGTGCGGTCAAGGGAGGCGGTGGCTACAAAATGAGACGCGTGTGGGCGGGCAGAGAAGCCGCCGATCTTCTTGTCATGCAGCGTATGCACGTCTGCCTGGCCCAGGGGTGTACGAAGGTCCTTTTGTATGAAATCGCCGTGCAGTGTAGAGAGATAGATGCGGGAATCATCGACCACCTCAATATGGCTAAGCAGAGGGAGATCCACGTCTGTGCTCGGGACATAGATCTCTGTCGATTTGTTGCTGTGCAGGTCGAGACTGCGAGCACTCCCATCGTAGCTCGAAGTGAGCACCTTGTCTGCATGGGGAGCCAGGGAGTTGAAGGAGAATCCGGAGATGGTTCGCGAATGCACCTTGAAGACATGAATGACAGGGTCCTCGCCTTCCTTGTCTGCCTCCCAGATGCCCATGTTCCCCATCTTGTCGCCCGAGAAGATCATTTTCGTGGCCGGGTTGGGATGAAAGGCCAAGTGCACGATGCGGTCCGGTGTAATTTTGACATCATTCGGCTCAAAGGCCTCGTGCAGCTTCAGCGCAGACATCTCGTCGCGTAGGTCGGCATTCTCAGACAGGACTCCAACGCCGTCGCCACGCGGCATGTCTGCCAGCATGTCCTCCGACTTCCACGTCACGTCGCCGACGACAATGTCGCTTAGATTAAGGTCGCCAGCCACCCGAGCTCGCTTGGCGCGCTCCACTTCAACTCTCTGCGCAGCCTCCTCTTCCCCCTTCTTCCGTGCAACCTCTGAATCGGCCTCCATGCCCGCTAAACGCGACGAGGTACGGCGAGGCTGGATGCGAATTTCTTGCTTCACCTGCAGACGCGGACGCGGTCGTGGCCGAGGGCGCGGCTTTAACTTCTGCGGCGCATTCTTTGCGGCATTCGGCTCAAGCTGCAGCTCTTTGAGCAATGCCTGGTTCTTTGCGATATTCTCCAGTCGCAGCCTCTCATAGTCGTTCATTGTCACATGACTGCTGCGACTCGCCATGGCTGGGGCCAGGGAGCATGGCTGGGTGGATCACTACGCGCACTACGCGACCACGCTGGGGTGCAGACTTGACGCTAGCAATAGACCTATTCCTCCATTCCTAGCGATATGGCGCGTCTGCACGTATTGCAGCCGCGATCTCCGGCTCCCAGCGGTCTCCGTTCGCGAGCAGCTTCTCCTTGTTGTAGAGCAGCTCCTCGTGGGTCAGGGTGGAATACTCGATGTTGCCGGTCTCGACGATGGCGTCCACGGGACAGCTCTCCACGCAGTACCCACAGTAAATGCCTGCGTTAGCCTCGAGCATAAGAGGGCCTACACTTTGTCATGTCGATGTCGTACCTCGTCGCCCGCCTGCTCCCGTCCTCCCGCTCCTCGGCGTCGATGGTGATGGCCAGGGCGGGGCAGACGGCCTCGCACAGCTTGCAGGCAATGCAGCGCTCCTCGCCCGACGGGTAGCGGCGCAGGGCGTGCTCGCCGCGGAACCGGGGCGAGATGGGGCCCTTCTCAAACGGGTACATGATGGTGTAGGGCGGGCGGAAGAACTGCTCCAGCACGACGTACATGCCGCGGACCATCTCGCTCATGAGGAAGAAGCGCCCTGCCCGGTCCAGCGTGCTCTCCTGGGCCTGCACGCCTCGCACGCGCACCCCAAAGCACCGCGTCTGCCGTAGGTAGCAGGCTGGTCGCAGTCGCAGCAGGCTTCTCTGCATCTCGTGTCGGCGTAGCAAGTAGCGAGCGTAATACTCTTCACACCACCATGCTGCGAATTGGAGCAAGACATGCCAGGATGGGCGCGGTGGCTGCGAGAGGGGGCGTGGTGCGCGTGGGACGAGGACAGGCAGGGGGGCCGGTGGTGGGTGTGGGCAGGGTGCGGATGGCCTCCACGGCAGCGCTGCAGACGAGCGAGATCCAGAGCCGCATCCTGGATGTGCTCAAGGGCTTCGACAAGGCCAACGCCGACAAGATCTCGCCGAGCGCCGACTTTGCCAACGACCTGGGCCTCGACAGCCTGGATGCGGTGGAGGTCGTGATGGCCATCGAGGAGGAGTTCAGCGTCGAGATCCCGGACGCAGAGGCGGACGGCATCAAGTCGGTGGGGCAGGCGATCGAGTACATCAGCAAGCAGTCTGATGCGCATTAATAGTCTACATGTCTGACCTTTCTTCTCTCCCTCCATCACCCATATCCCATCATGAAACCAAAGAGAGGAACCAAAATGTCCAAAGCACAGCTGCAGCGACACAGCTACACGGTACGCAGGGCCCTGGAGTGTGCACTCGCAGCAGAGACAAAGAGCCCCCGGGTGGGCGAGCTGCAGCCTCTGGAACTAGACCTCGACGACTCCTTCCACGAGCTCTTCGCCCTCTCCCAGACCATCGGGCAGCCAGCAAGGGGCGTGCGCGACGTCGTCTACGCCATCCAGGACATCACCGACTCCCCCGTGCACCGGCCGTGGGCGGAGACGTATCTCGGGGAGCTCGTGCGCTGGGACGTGGACCAGGAGCGTCTTCTGCTCCACCAGCTCTGCCGCCGCTTCCGCCTCCGCCCCGACGCCCACGAGCTGCCCTTTGTCGTCACGATTGGCCACTTTGTGCGTCTGCTATAGGGCCCGTGTAGCATCATCCTGTACGTGTAGAATCCCATATCCCACGGCATGTCTGGACTCAGCCGACGCAGGGTGGGCGGCGATGCCCGCGAGGAGGCCGCCAGCATGGGCCAGACGGGCAGTGGAGGTGGAGGAGAGGGCCCCAGCCACCGCATTGCCTACGACCCCCGCGACCTGCACGAGGGCCGGGAGCGGGGCAAGCAGCCCACGCTGACGCTGATGGAGGAGGTGCTGCTGCTCGGGCTCAAGGACAAGCAGGGGTATCTCTCCTTCTGGAACGACAACATCTCCTACGCCCTGCGCGGCTGCATCATGCTCGAGCTGGCCTTTCGGGGGCGCATTGCCATGCAGAGAGACCCGCACCGCAAGCGCTTTGCCCTGGCCGACCGGACGGTGGAGCTGGTCGACGAGCGGCTGACGGGCGAGGTGCTGCTGGACGAGGCGCTCAAGATGATCAAGGGCAGCGAGAAGATGTCGGTGGGCCAATGGATCGACCTCATGTCGGGCGAGACCTGGAACCTGATGAAGATCGGGTACCAGCTGAAGCAGGTGCGCGAGCGGCTGGCCAAGGGCCTGGTGGACAAGGGCATCCTGCGCACCGAAAAAAAGAACTTTCTCCTCTTCGACATGGCCACCCACCCCATGGTCGCCGAGTCGGGCGCCAAGGAGGAGGTGTGCAAGCGGGTCGTCTCGCTCCTCACCCAGCGCACCACCCACCTGCCCGCCACCACCTACCTCCCCGACAACATCGTCTACCGCCACCTGCGCACGGTGGCCCTGGTGTGCGCCGCCTACGCGGCCAATGTGCTGGAAAATGCGCTGGCCGCGCTGGGGCACGAGTCGCGCGAGCGGGCGTTCGGCAAGGTGGACGAGATTCTGGGCGAGTTCTCGCAGTGGCCGTTTGCCATACGCGCGGCAGGCTCGCCGCCGGCGGGCGGGGGGATCGCCATGAACCTGGCCGCCGTGGTGGCCGCCGAGGTGGACAAGGAGCAGGAGCTGCAGCTGGAGGTGGTCGCCGCCGTCCTGCAAGTCTTCACGCGGCTCGACAGTATTCTATAATCTACTGCATTCCCCATATCGTTGTTCTGGCCCCGCTGTTGCCCCCGATTTATCAATCTAATCAGATCGTATTCGTATTCGTATTCAAATGCCAGATCCCGGCTTTCCCCGATGTGATGGCCATTTCCGAATGCGATCTAACATCGGCTGCCAGCCCCGATGAAAGCGCCACCATCGCTCCTGCAACTCTCAACATCCACCATGCATGCCATGAAGAAGATTGAGCGGACCCACGAGGAGAATCAAGAGCGGGCGTACATTGCCGCTAGTCGACGCAGCGACCGCAGCATTGAGGCGCGCGTAGAGAGCGCTCGTCGAGCCAGCGACATTCACAAGCAACGCACTGGCAAGAGCCTCCGAGTGCGCCAGGAGGACGTTGTGAATGAGGAGATGTATGAGGAGGAGGACGACGATATGCCGATGCCGTATCGACACCTCACTGCCCACCTCCAGACCAGCTCCAAGGACTTTGACGCTCGACTGGCTGCATACCTGGCCAATCAAGTCGCCGTGCGCGCCGCCCTCGACGCAGCAATCAGCAAGGCCTATGTCTCGGGCGAGCCATTGTACCCTGGCTGGAACCCCTCCAACTCTCCGTTCCCGCCGCCGCGCAGCAGCAGCGACGCCATCGCCCCGCTCTCGACCGGATTGCCAGCCAATGCCACGCAGCTGCTGCATGGCGGGGAGGGATTCGACTACCGCTCGTTCAACTTGGCCGCGCTGGACGCAGGGCTGGCGTATCAGACCCCGGCAGGCGAGTACGAGCCAGAGAACAAGCCGGGGACGGCAGACAGGCCGTCTATGTTTGGAGCAGAGGTTGAGTACGAGCGTGGGCTGGAGCCGGGTGGGGATACATGGGAGCCGGAAACGGATGCGTGGGACTCGTGGATAACGGGCTGGGAGGGTGAGGTGGAGGCGTAGGACGTGAAAAGCCGAGTATTAGGATGGCTGCCGATTGACGGCTTGGACTAGGTCTTGTTGGGAAATATACACGAGCATGTACGGCGTCGCCGTGCTCTCCTCCCAGATCTCTGCCTCGCCCACCTCCGTGACGTAGCCATCGTTGTACTTGCGCCAGATGCCGGCCTCGTGGTCGTAGATGTAGATCCAGTAGTGCCCAAAGTTGGCCTGGCCGCGATGAATAAAGACAGAGTGGATCCTGTACTCGTGTGCCTGCAGCTCCGAGAAGGTCTGCTCCAGAGTGAGTTGCAGCTCCGTGATGCGGCCCTCGATATGCTCGACTTCCTGCACGTGCAGGCGCTGCTCGTCCTCCAAGACATCCAGCACCACCTGCTCCACTCCCACCACCTCCTTCACCGACGCCAGGTAGTCGCGCGCCAGGCGGAGCACCTCCGCTGCAGGAGTATCCGAGATGAGCAACTCGCGTCGGTGGCGCAGACGCGCCAACTCATCCTTCTTCCGCCATGCCTCCTCCCGCAGCGACAGGTCCTCCGTGTGGTAGCGGTCGAGGTAGATGGTCTTTGGGAAGTCGAGGTAGGCATTTGATTTGAAGGTGCGGAGCGTCGCGCGGTCGAATTGCACGCGCTGGATCTGGATTTGAAGGATGGGGGGAAGGGTGGAGAGGGTGAGGAAGCGGCGCGTCTGGTGTCCGTCCACCGACAGCACCGAGGCGTCAAAAATATCGTCCAGCGCATCATACAGCGAGCGGGGTCCTCCGGCAACATCAACCAGCAGGTTGCTAAACATCTCCACCTTGGACCTGCTCTCCTTGGACGCCTCCTGTGCCAGCGTCTGTGTCGTCCGACCAAAGAACAGATCCTTGATCATATCCAACTGCTCGCCATTCTCGTCCAGTGCGCGTGGGATCATGGCAGACTCTATTTGAAACATGCAGTTCTCAATGCACTCCGTCACATCTTGCTGTCTGCCAAAGAGGATGCTGCTCCGCCGACGCACTGGTGGAGGTGGAGGAGGTGTATCCGGAGGAGTCAGGACCGGCGGCACATTCTCCTTGTGCACCACCACAAATCCCTCTTCCTGGTGCTCAATCAGCGTCGAATCGCTCTCTTCCTCTTTCTCCGGCCGGGAGGGAGGCGGCGGCCGCAGCGGCGGGGAAGAGGGCGTCGGCGATTCGTCTTCATCCTTGGACGAGACGAGAGCAAGGTAGGCGAGTTCGCGGTCTGGCGTGATCGACTGCAACGGCGAATGCGTCAGTGCTTCAAACAGCGTTTTCAGCGCGCCTACGAACTTTTGTGCGCGCGAGATCTCCTTTCGTGTGACCTTCCTCCCGCCAATGCGACGAGTGATGCCTCCAGCATCCTCGAGTTGTGCAGGTGTGAATGGCTCAAAGGCCAGAATCATCTCACGCAGCGGCCGGATGCAAAAGTAAAATTGCATAAGGGAATTGAGGTAGCAGGTGTTTCCAATATTCTCCAGCCCAACTGGCCACGACACAGATCCTTGAGCTGGCTCCGGCTCGGTCCGCTGGCCTGTCTGCAGGAAATGCAAGATGCGGGGCGACCTCCGCTCATTCCCAATCGCGCGAAGAGCCGCCCGCAGCGACATGACGGTATCTGGCTGGTCACCCACGCGGATGGGATACAGGTCCATAATCTCGTCGTCGGAGAAGGTACGGTCGACAACGCCAAGCATGTGGTATGCTGCATCCACGCCCATCTGCGTCGCCGGACCAAGCTCCTCCAAGAAGTTGAAGAGGACCAAGCTGTCGCGCGCAATAGCAATCTTCTCCAAGGCCGTTCGCATCTGCAGCTCTTCGTCCGGCCGGTCACTCACCCCGATCTGATAGCAATTCAAAAGCAATTGATCAGAGGTACCGCTGGGTGTATGTAGCAGACTGTACGCCTCGTCGAGGCTGAGTGCAAAGCTGGTGGCCAGGAAGGAGAGACGCTTGCTCCCTCTTGCGCGCCCAATGATCCCGATCGCCTCACGCAGCTGCGACACCTCGCTACTGGAATGGAGCTGCAAGGCTTCAACAATGGTATCCTCTTCTGCACTAGGTGACGCATTGAGCAGGCGGTAGGCATCAGCCAGTTCACGCCGGGTGTATGCGCCCTGCGACTTGAAGGTTGCCAGCGCGATCTGCAGTTCCTCATTCGACCCTGCAATCTTTTCAAAAGACTCGAGATAGGTCGGGGCGTTTCCCGGGTCATCATTGCACTGCAGGGTATAGGCGCGCGTGATAAAGTCTGGCGTGTCGTAGTAGGCCACTCCGAGGGTAGCATAGTGCGGATCAGGTTCCACATGGATCAGACCCTGGGGCTGCACGCCTCCCAGAAGCTCTGCCATCCTACCCTCCGCCATCTCTGACTCGTACTTCCAATTGATACTGCGCCCGTCAATCTCTTCCCTGGTGGCAGCCGCCAGCGCTCGCAGCGACAGCTCGACGACGACACGTTCAAAGTATCGGCGAGTATCGTCGTCTGGGACGACAGGAGGTCGCCAGATAGGCAGCGAGTCCTCCTCATCCTCTCTGAACCCGAGCCACTGGAGGAAGCCTTCTGCGTGGCCTATGCGTGAGAGAACCACAGGCTTGTGGGAAGCCACAGGGCGGTTCACTCCCTGTAGTACATTGCGCACAAGCACAGCCATGGTGAGGAAGAAGGTGTATGGCGAGGGCGGGATGGTGGGAGGGTCCTGCGTCGGAAGGGAGGTATGCGACAGATGCTCCACGCTCGCATATTGCAGCATGGACGGGGGGATGGACGAGGGCAGGTAGGTGGTTTGCACACGCAGTCCCGATGTGCAGGATACGAGGCCGCCCTCTGTTTCATGCAAGTGCTGGAGCTCTGACGATGTCCCTTGGGCTTGGAGCACGACACCGGTGAAGCAGCTCTCGCAGATGGCCTCCACCCGCCCCTCCTCCTCGTAGCTCGTCGCAAACCTGTGTCGGTGGTGTATGCTCACATCGTGCTCCTTAACATCCTCCAAGACGCGGAAAGAGGTCTTCCCTGGGCCCATCCTATATCCACATCCTCATCTCTTGACTCCACCACCACCACCACCATCACGAGATGGCGTCGCTGCGGCCTCCCAAGGAGTGGAAGCGGCAAAACGCAGTCAAGACCGGCATGTCTGCGGCCCTCGTCTCTGCCGGCGCCGGGCTCCTGGTGAGCTCGGTGCAGAACGCACTGCAGACGCACAACCGAGGCGCATTGGGCGTCTTCTCTCGCACAGGCAGCACGATTGCGCTCTTCACAGCCATGGGCGGGCTCTTCTCCTTCACACAGTGCGCGGCGGGGAACCTGCGGCGGGTGGACGATGGCTGGAACGCATTCTGGGGCGGTGCGGCGGCGGGCGCTGCTGGGAGTCTACGGCGGGGCACCATCCCGGCCTTCCTCGGCTCCTCCCTCTTCCTCGGCGGCGTGATGGGCGTTCTGGAGTGGACTGGCGGGTCATTCAGCGGGTTCCACATCCCGTCGGATCCTGGGGAGCGCGAGGGATCCATTTTCACCTACACCAAGCGACGGTCGATGCAGGAGACGAAGCGCGAGTTGGGCCTGTAATTAAAAAGAAATAATGATGCATTCTATTCCAGTGCGTGCTTGCGAGGGAGGATGCGACCAGGGTCCATGGCAGATGGCGCGGCCCTGTACGCCTACTTCAAGAGCGAGCAGGCAGCCATCCGGGAGGATATTGCCGGCGTGGGCAGCGTGGGAGCCACCGAGCAGCTCGACAGCGTGCAGCACAGCGAGAACAAGATCGAGCTGCTGGCGGAGGAAGTAGAGCTGGCCGATTTCTCCATCTCCCCGCACGACCGGTCCTTGTACACGGGGGGCCTTCGGGACCTGTACGAGGCGCTCGAGGAGGCTCGCAGCAAGATCCGCAGGGTTGGAGAGCGGCGGCGGTTCGTGTTTCGCACCGAGAAGAACGAGTCGGCGCTCAGTGCGGCGCTCAGTGTGAACGACGCCATCCACCTCTACCCGCTCCCAGACAAGAGCCCCGCTGCGTCAGAGCTGCACGACCACTTGAATGCCAAACTGGCCCTCCCCTCGTCGGCGCTCACGGCACAGACCATGCGCGTGGCCGACATCCACTCGTGCGTGGTGGATCTGCGCGACAAGGCTGCGTCCGGGCGGTTTGCCAGCGTCACCCTGACCGCCATCCACCACTCGCTGGTGGTGCTGGGGGAGGTGGACGGGCCGGTGCTGATGACCAACATGCACGCGTCCACCATCATCCTGGCCGGCTGCCGTCAGTGTCGCGTTCACGAGTCACAGGGCACGCGCATCTACCTCTCGTGCCAGTCGAGGCCCGTCACAGAGGAGTGCATGGAGATGGTCTTCTCGTCTGTTCCCTCGGCGCTGCGGATTGGGGAGCAGCGCATTTGGGACCAGGTGGACGACTTTGACAATATCCACGGTGCACCGGCAAACTTTACACTGGACGGCACTCCACCGTCCATCGACTGGTCCGCCATACTACAAATGAATGACGCGAGGGAGATTTTGGCATGTATACAGAGATAGGGAAGCTACTGCTCCCCGCCCGTCTTTGTGTCCGTGGGGCTGTCCTGAGACACGGTGTTGTCATCCGAAGCGGCATCGGCTGTCAGGTCCAGCGCGGGAGCTGGTAGAGGGTGCTTGTGATTAGCCGACACATCAGGGTCGTCAGGCGGTCGATTGGACGCGTGCTCCTCATCCCGTTCTTTGTCTTCTATCAAGGTCTTGGTTTCCCCGGCTGGTGGATGGCGCGGCAAATCGGCTTGATCCCCCTGAGCGTGAATCTGGGGGTGGTCCTGAGTGTCCCCGTGAGAGTGCAGCTCGGGGGGTCTCTGTGTAGATTTTTGTGCTATTTCGTCCCCTCTCTGATCCTCATCGTCAACCTCTGTTGCATTTGCACGTTCCGTCTCTTGCACAGGTTGGAAGGAATCATCAAACTCAGGCTCCTCGTCCGTCTCTGCAATGTCCGGCTGGTCGTCTTCGTAGCCGGGGTCATACAGCACAGACAAGTAGCTGGCTGGCTGCTCCTCCTTCTCAACCTCCTTGGGCGACGTCTCCACAGGTGTGCTCTTATCCACTCCCACCTTCCCTGCGGGCTTCTTTGCCTTTATAGCCGCGTCTGGCTTTGGCGCGGCCTTGGGTCGTGGAGCGGACGATGTCTTCTTTCTCCGCGGCGTCCCGTCTGCCTTCTCAATGCGCACCTTCTTGCCTTCTGGGACCAGGGGGCCCGAGTAGACAAAGAAGCCATCCTTGGAGAGGGCCGCGTTGGCTTCCCATACGGCCTCGGTGTCGTCAATGAAGGGGTCTTCGATATCGTAGTACTCACGCTGGACCCGCCGTTTCTTCTTGGGCGGAGACACCACGCCGTCCACTGCAGACTTGTCCCCTTCCCCCATGGAAGCTGGGGTTGCGCTCTTTGACCGCGATGTTGGCCGCGGGGCTGGAGCATAGGCATTCTGGATGACCTGCGCAATGTCGACGTAGATGTTGGATCCGCCTTTCAGCAGGACGTGCACGCGAACGCTCTCCCCGACCTGCTCCTCCTCAAACTCCTCCTCCTTCTCCAGCAGCTCCTCCTCCAAGCTCTCCTCTTCTTCTCCGCGATCCTCCAGCATCATGGTGGTCTCCTCCATCGTCCATCAATATCCATTCATGACCACCACGTATCGCCATTTCCTACGGGCGCTGGAGAAATGGCCCAAGGACCCGATGAGGCCGTACATCTCCTTCCCCCAGACTATGCGAGGGCGTGTGGAGCAGGCAAAGGAGAAGGGATGGAAGGAGGCGGACGCGCAACGGCAGCTGTCGGCGCTTGAGTCGCTCCTGGCCGACGAGTTCAAGCAGGCGTACCCCTTGAGCGACAAGACACTGGCGCCCGTGAGCAACCCGCACTACTATGAGCGGCTGGCGGCGGAGCTGCACAAGCCGCCCACCTTCCGAGCGTGGCTGAAGATGTTTTTTCACTGGTAGAGGAGGGAGAGACGAATGAAATGGAGGGGTGTGAAACGGAGGGGTGTGCTATCTACAAGGTGTGGACTGATGCAGCAGCCAGGCAGCCTCGATGGCATGGTTGCGCACGCTCAGGTGGTGGTCGTGGGTCAATTGCAGCACCAGCTCCTCCACTCGTTCGTTGGCCAGGAGCTCCTGCAGGTCGTCGGCGAGGATGTCGCCGTACACGCGCTGCCGGACCTTGAACCCCACCCGGCCTAGCGTGCGCACTGCCAGCGAGCGCTGCGACGGGACCGTGCTGTGGGCCAGCAGGGTGAGCTCGGGAACGGTGTACCCGGCAGCAGACGGCGCGTCCGCGTGGTGATGCAGGCCCGCACTGACTGGGATCTCATGGGCCGTCTGTGGCGGCAGCAGCACGCCAGCAAAGTCGAAGCGCAGGCTGGAGAGGGCAAAGTCGGCGCCGTGCGGGTCGTAGGATGCATTCTCCACCTCGGTAGCCGGCTGCATCCACGAGAGCTTTTGTGGTTCGGCGGGGAGGCTGGGGAAGTACTTTTCGTGCAGCTGGGCGAAAAATTCGGGGTCGTCGGGGTCGGGGCGAGGGGGGATGGGGAAGTGGATGCCATTGCCAGCTCCATCGACAGCCCCATCGTCAGCTGGCAGAGCAGGTTGATGCGGGACATCCCCACTAGCGCGCGCGAGGAGCTTGGAGACGACGGCAGGATCCAGCCTGGAGAGCAGCTCCTCCTGTTCATGCTGGATCTCTTCAACCGACATCTGCATTCCTTCTGTCTTTAACCGTTCACCCTTTGCATCTTTCCCGTCCCTGCCCTGCCTCCTCCTCGCCCACACACTCTTGCCTGCCTGCTTCCTGCCTGCTTCTAGCTGGGCTTCCTCACGCTCCACCACGTCGCCCTTCACTGCCCTCTGCGCCTGCTCCTCCACGTCCAAGTCCAGCGCAAATCGCCCAACTCCGCTCTCTTCACCACCATTCTTTTGCTGGAAGAATTCTCTTTGCGCCTGCTCCAGTTCGTCGTCCTCCTCCATCCACTTGCGTCCACCACGTTGCACCACCACCATCGCCACCACGACGCAGATGGCAACACGCTACACTCGTGTGCAGGACAGGAGAGAGGCGAGGAGCGAAGAGAGGAGGCAGGAAGGCGAGGAGACCAGTGAAGACACCCTGCTGGCCCAGTCCTTTGAGCCCATGAGCGATGCTGACGAGGACGACGGCGACGATGACGACGACCAGGCCACCCGTCCCACGACAGACAGGAGGGTGCAGCGGCAGCAGCAGCATGGCACGGACGGCGTGTTTGCCAACATCACGGCCAAGGAGGAGCCCGACGAGAAGCTGGAAGAGCACCCGCCGAGCTACGAGGCGGCAGCAGCAGACTCTGCCCCGCCCTATTGGGAGACGACCATCATCGCCCCGGCCGGGCTGATGGACGAAGGGGTACTGGTGGACGGGCTGCCGGTGGGTAACTTCTTTGCCTTCGTATGGAACTTGCTCATCTCGATGGCCTTCCAGTTCGTGGGCTTCCTCCTTACCTACCTCCTGCACACCACGCATGCCGCCAAGAACGGGTCGCGCGCCGGTCTCGGCGTCACCCTCATTCAATATGGTTTCTACCTGCGCGCCCCGACCCCTTCACTCCCGCCTCCTACGACCCCGACGGAGGGGGGCAATGACGACGACGCTCAGGGCGTGTGGTTTGCTTACGTGCTGATGATTGCGGGCTGGTTCCTCCTGACCAAGTCCGTGGTGGACTTTGTGCGCGCGCGGAGGTTGGAGCAGGTGATCCTCTCCACCCCCAGCGAGGGACTGGCGCCAAGTGAAGAGCAGGAGCCGGAGCGAGCTGTGTAATTATGTATTTTGTTATTCCTGACCTAACCTAACCTAATCCATCCTTCCTGATGTCCTGATTGATATTGTCCATCCTATCCTGTCCTATCCTATTCCAACCCCATCCACCCTGTCCTGATTCTTGTCTCGTCTTGTTTTGTCTTGCTCCTGATTCGATCGATCGCATGGGCATAAAGAGTAATGAATATGAGAAGCGGCTGACATAGACCTGACCGCCCTCATCTCGGAGCATGCACCGAGTGCCATGCACACCGGCGAGATCAAGCAGTTCTTTGGGCGCAAAGTAGCCATCGACGCGTCCATGAGCATCTACCAATTCCTCATCGCCGTGCGACAGAACGACGGACAGCAGCTCATGTCCGAGACCGGCGAAACGACGTCGCATCTGATGGGCATGTTCTATCGCACGCTACGCATCGTGGACAACGGCATCAAACCAGCCTACGTGTTTGACGGAAAGCCACCGACGCTCAAATCCGGCGAGCTGGCCAAGCGCTATGCCCGCCGCGACGAGGCAACCAAGGCGGGCGAGGAGGCGAAAGAGACCGGCACGGCAGAGGACGTGGACAAGTTCAGTCGACGCACCGTCCGCGTCACCAAGGAGCACAACGACGAGTGCAAGCGCCTGCTTCGTCTCATGGGCATTCCGTACGTCGAGGCGCCGTGCGAGGCAGAAGCGCAGTGTGCGGTTCTGGCGCGCGCAGGAAAGGTGTATGCGGCCGCGTCGGAGGACATGGACACGCTGTGCTACGCGCCGCAGGTGCTCCTGCGCCACCTCACCTTCTCGGAGCAGCGCAAGATGCCCATCTCGGAAATCATATTTGCGCAGGTCCTGCAAGGACTGGATATGCCGCTGGCGCAGTTCATTGATCTATGCATCCTCCTTGGCTGCGACTACTGCGACGCCATCAAGGGCATCGGACCGGCCACTGCGCTGAAGCTCATCCGCGAGCACGGGTCGTTGGAGGAGCTGCTTCCGGTGCTGCGGCAGGGAAAGTACGTGGTCCCGGAGGACTGGCCGTACAAAGACGCGCGCGAGCTGTTTCTGCATCCGGACGTGCGGGCGGCGGAGGAGATCGAGTTGGCGTGGGAGGCGCCCGACGTGGCGGGGCTGGTGCAGTTCTTGGTGACGGAGAAGGGGTTCAACGAGGACCGCGTGCGCTCGGCGGCTGCACGCCTGCAGAAGAACCTAAAGACGGCGCAGCAGGGCAGACTGGATGGGTTCTTCCAAGTCCTGCCAAAGTCCAAGGACGAGCTGGCGCAGGGGAAGCGCAAGGCAGAGGACAAGGCGACCGAGCGGAGAAAGAAGCAAAAGGACGAGAGCGCCACGCGGAAGGCTGCCAAGCGGGCACCCAAGCAGGCCAAGTAGCAGGCAAATAGCAATGACAGTGGACGACAGAGGACAGTATGGAGCGAGACCGATGGAGCGAGACCGAAGTGTATATAATATACCCAGCAGAGCAGGGTACTCTATCCAGCAGGAGCAGCCCCGCTCGCCGTGCTCGTCTCCTCAGCTATAGATAGGATCCTTTCAGGGCCTTCGCTCGCCGTCCTCGCCTCTTCGACAACAGGCAGGATGACGCCCCCCGCAAGCGGGTCGGGGGACTTCTCTGTGGACAGCTGGCGCGTCGGAACTTGGTCCTCATCCACAGACCCCTTGCGCTCGCTCTTCTCAGCAGCCCGCTCGGCACACTGCACCGTCTTGGACTTGAGCCGGCCCTCCGGGTCCTCGCGCTGGTCCTGCACCACCCGCTCCAGCGTCTTCACCTGCGCCGAGATGAACTTGAAGAAGCGGTCGCCGTACTCGGGCGGCGGAATGGCAGAGATCTGCGAGCGGGTGTGTTTCATGCTCTTGAAGAAGGTCTCGAGATGCTTTTTGGTATTGTACTATATTAGCAGGGAGAGAGAAGGACGTACGCGGGTGAGGCAGTCAATGACACCAAAATAGTAAATCTCGTCGGCCGGTCCGTCATCCTCGTCGGTCGCTCTTAACCCGCCGTCGTCCGAGTAGAAAGCAAAGTTCTTGCGCTCACGGTGCTCGTCGGCCGGGAGCATGGAGGGCTCGATGGCCGTGGGGCCCGTAGAGGTGATCTTGCGCCGCAGCTCCCTTGCCTTGCGCGCCTGCTCGAGCTTCGACACGGTGCGCTGCAGCGGCGGGGCCTCCGGTTCCGGCTGCACGATGGAGAGCGTGGAGTCGCGAATATTATCCTTATTTCCCCGCTGCATGTCATGGATCCCTAGGAGGAGCGAGTAGTCCATGATATTCAGCCGCTTCAAGAGCCCCACATCCCGTTCGAGCTGCTTGATGAAGGCGGCTCGCTTTCGGGGGCCGAGGTGTATGGTCATGTGTCGGCGCAGCCAGTTTAGATCCTTGAGTGTGGCGCGTGGATTGTCGCGAAGGTTGTCCTCCTGGAAATTACGCCCCTGCGTCGAGCCTTTGAGATCGTAGGTTTGGTGGATATCGCGGTGGGGCGGGAATAAGTTATTCATGACGACAAAATGCAGCTTGCGTCCATACGGTTCCTTGACCCTATGCAAACCATAGAATTGCGAGATGAGGGTATCGGGATTCTGCGAGACATGTTCATAGTACTCCTTGAGGATCTTGCGTAAGAATTTATGCTCGCGCTGGGATATGGTCTTGATGATGAACTTGTAGTCGCGGGAAAAGTAAAAAAAGGACCCGCTCTTCCCCGGCGACGTGAGTTCAGAGAGAATGTATTTAGAGGTGAGGGAGATGAGGTAATCGGCCGGGTCGAGGTGGAAGAGCTGGCGAAGGTGCCTGAAGACCCAGGGCGCGTAGTCCTTGAACTTGAAGTCGTACTTTGCGCTCGGCGTGAGTTCGCTGCCCACGATATCAAAGCTGAATTTGTGCTCCGCAGAGAAGTCGGCCGCCGTGAGTGCGCGGTCCACCTTGGCGTTGCAGCGGGACACGCCGACACGGATGCCCGTAAGCATGTTGTACATGATGCTGTAGTTGGAATGCTCAGGGCCCACTTTGGTGCCGACCAGGACGCGATTGTCCTCCTCCTCCTCTAGCCGCCGGCGCTTTGCGGCCCGCTTGGCGCGGATCGCGTCGGCCCAGCGCGCCGCATCCTCGTTGGCATGGCTCGTAATCGACGCATCCTCTGCAAAGGCGTGCAGGTCCGAATGGATGCTGCGCGAGCCGCGGCGGTTGAGAGTAAAGTTGGGGCTGTGCTGCGTGGGCAGGTTGGGACCCCCGTCCTCGATCGATTCGGGAATGGGCGAGACGGAGGCGGGGACGGGCACAGTGCTGGTCCGTGGGCGAGTCTGTGCAGGGGCGGTCGCGCGCACAGGCGCGGCGGGGGCTGTATTCTCGCGCCGTACGCGGGAGATGGCGTGAGGGACGCTGTCGCCGTTGGGCAGCTTGCCATCGTGCCGCCCAGTCTCGTGCTGTCTACCTGTCTCGTGCTTGTCGTGATTGGGATCGAAAGAGTGAAAGTAGCCGTCTACCCGGGTGCCACTGTCCCTGTGGCCTGGATGGTGGCTGCCGAGCGACGCCTTTTGCCCATCCTGTGCGCCGTCCATTCGTGTCGGGCTCTCAACCATCATCATCGCTCTTTTGCTGCTGTGCCGCTGCTGCTGTCAATGACTCTTCGCTGCTGCTGCTCCTCTCGCTCCTTCGCATACCTCAGCACAGGCGGAATGCAGGATGGGACTCTGGGGAAAGGACGGGCATCAACATCACACTGGTTGCTCGAGCAGAGAGACGATGGAAACCACAAAGAATGATGAGCAAGAAGAAGGAAATAATTAGAAATACAAAGGAAGTCGTCCAAAAGCATTTAGTGGCAGTGTGACAAGGAGGGAAAGAGAGGCTCACACGCCCAGCTGCCCCGCCTGCTTCTGCACCGTCTTGGTCACCGACTTGGCCGCGCTCTTGACGCTCTCGCTTACCTGCTCCATCGCCGACTTCTGCACCGTCTTCTTCGTCCTCGGCGCCCGCTTGGCGGTGGAGGAGGAGGAGGGGCGGGTCTTGGTAGTGGTGGTGGCCTTGCCGACCCGTCCGCCCCGCGTCTTGTTGGCGGCCGGCTTCTTGGGGGCATCGGTCGCCTCATCCGCCACCTCCGCCACCTTGCTGGCCACCTTCTTCACAGTCCGGCGTGCTGCGTTCTTGACCACAGGCGCCTTCTTCTCCGCTGCCTTGGTGGCCCGCTTCGCTGCGGTCTGCGTGCCCGCCTTGGCCTTCTCCCCGGCCACGGCAGCCGTCGCGGACCCCTTCTTGGCCGCCGTGCGCGCCGTAGCCTTGGCGGTCTCCTTGGCCTTTTTGACGGCAGGCTCTGCCGTCACGGCTGCGTTCTTCGCGGTGGACTCGGCTTTGACGGCTGCCTTTTTTGCGGCTGGCTTGGCGGCCGCCTTGACTGCCTTGACGGGCTCCTCCTCCTTCTTTGCCTTGTGAAGCTTGACGGGTCCAGAGGGGCCTGTGGTTAGCAAAACCCTCGCACGCGCGTACCCTTTGGCTGCTCAAAGATCTTGGCGTCGACACCGCGTTTCAGCGCCAGGTTGAATTGGCTGTCAAAGTGCTTCCCAGGCGTGACCTTGAAGTTGCTCTGGATGTACTTCTTGACGGCCGGCCGCGAACTGCCGTTGCGTTCCTTGAGCTGCGCGATGGCCTCCCTAATCATGTATGTGGTCAGCGCGTCGCGTGGTGCAACATACCCTTGTAGGCTGGATGGCTGTCGCCTGCTCCTGCGGCGGCGCTTGTTTTCTTGCTTGCTGCGGGGGTTGCTTTCTTTGCCATGTCGTCGCGCGTGGATGTGGGTTTGTTATGATTGGGTTGAGGCGATGAGGGAGCGGAGCGCCGGATTTGTTATTGACGTCACGTGGATCTTATCTTATCAGATCGATCAAGAAAACAACAGAAGTTTGTAGGAGTGATTGGAGGCTGTCTTTCTAGGGCCTTCTTTAAAAGATGACCCCTAGGAGATATGCTTAAGCTCCTTAACTAAGGTAGGGCGACCCTTTAGCTGGGCGACCCTTTAGCTGGGCGGATGGTTCTGTTCTGCACAGCTCACTCTTATCTGCCGAGGGGGCTGCTTTGATTCTCGTCCCCCTCGCCCTCGAGCCCAGGGAAGGTTGGATAAGGTACATCAATAACGGTCGTACGCCTGCATGGCCCGCACCAGGTCCTCGGGCACCGGTCGCGCAGCCACCACTGCCGGCTCGATGCGCCACTCCTCCCGCAGATAGGCCTCCGTGGTGGGGCCGATGGTGGCCAGCTTGGGGCGCTCTGCCAGCCTGAGCAACACCTGCATGGCGTCCTGTGCCCCGGCCGGCGAGAAGAAGACCACCCAGTCCTTCGCCGTGGGGGCCAACGCCTGCAGCTGCCGCGGGAACTCGACGCGTGGCTCTGTCCTGTAGACCTCGATCTCCTGCCATGGGATGCCCGCCTGCTGCAACTTGCGAGGGAGGATGTCGCGCCGCTTGTCGCCCGCCAAGAAGAGCAATGATCCCTCCTTCCCCTCGTACCACTCCACGATCTGGTCGCCCAAGAGCTCCCCGTTCCCTGCCTCTGCCCCCAAGACCTGCCGGAAGCCTCGCCGCTGGATGGAGCGCGCAGTGGCCGGCCCAACTGTGAAGACGGGCAAGTCCATGTCCACCCCCTCACCACCACCATCACTGCCCCCCGCACCGTCCATCGCCTGCCCCAAGGCCTCCACGGCGCGCTGGCTGGTCACGATGAGGCCAGCCAGCCTCCCTCTGACCGCCCGCTGCAGCTGCTCCTCGTTCACGACGCGGTGGTTGAGGATGGGCAGGAAGCGCGCCCTATATCCACACTGCCTGGACGCCTCCTCGTACTCGTCCAGCGGCGTCGTCTTGTTCTTGAGCAGGATGCAATTCATGCTGCCTCCTCCCATGCATTGTCCACTCCATCGTTGTCCATGAACGGCCTCCAGGGCATGAGCGCGCTCCACCTCGGCGCGCATGGAGGCAGGAAGAAGACGGCGAGGGCCATGCACACCGATCTGGCTGGCGAGGAGCAGTTTCAGCAGCAGCAGCAGCAGCAGCAACAGCCGTATGGTGGACCAGCAGATCCATGGCAAGGACGAGGACAAGGGCAAGGGCAAGGACAAGAACAAAGGCAGGAAGCAGACTACAGACAGCAGGACGCTATAAACGGCGCCTCGGAGAACAATGTCAACCCAGACCAGATCCCCTCGCTGCCAGCCTCGCGGGACGCAAACCAGGAGCTCTTCAAGCGCCTGGCCTATCCCACCATGGAGCGCATCTCCCCGCCCATGGCCAGCTCCGACTACCTCGCCGTCGACCAGAACATGTCGAGCCCCAAGTTCGCCCGGCTGACCACCTGCAACGTGCCCATCACAGCCGACCTCCTCCACGCGACCTGCCTGCCGCTGGGCATGGTTATCCAGCCGCTGGCAGCGACTCGGCCCGAGGAGATGGCCGTGCCGGTGGTGTACTTTGGCGAGTCGGGCCCGCCGCGGTGCAGACGCTGCCGTGCCTACATCAATCCCTTCATGGGCTTCGCAGAGGGCGGCATGAAGTTCGTCTGCAACATGTGCATGTTTGGCAGTGACGTCAACCAGTCCTACTTTGCGCCCTTGGGCCCGCAGGGTCGACGTGTGGATGTCGAGTCCCGCCCCGAGCTGCTCTATGGCACGGTGGAGTTTGTCGTCAGCAAAGAGTACTGGTCCAAGCCCCCGCAGCCGATGCGACTACTGTTTATGATTGACGTCTCCAACGATGCCGTCAACCGCGGCGTGCCAAAGGCCGCCTGCGAATCCATACGCCACACGCTCTACGGCGAGAGAGAGGGTGCATTGGTGCCAGAGGCCAGCATTGCCATCGTCACGTTCGACAAGGATATCCACTTTTACAACTTGAGCCCGAGTCTGGACGAGTCGCAGATGCTGGTCGTGTCCGACTTGGAGGATGTCTTTGTCCCCATGAGTTCGGGTCTGTTTGTAGACCCCCAAGCCTCCTCCCATGTCGTGGACAAGCTGCTCAGCTCGATTCATGGGCTCTTTGAGGGTGTTAAAGTACCCGAGGCTGCCACTGGATCTGCCTTGCAAACGGCTCTCGTTGCGCTGGAAGGGTCAGGTGGCAAGGTGGCGTTGTTTACAAGCAGCCTGCCCTCCATCGGACTGGGCAGGTTGCCGATGCGAGAGGATAGTAAGATCTACAACACGGATCGCGAGAAAGTACTGTACAAAGCGGAGAATCTGCACTACAAGAGGCTGGCCGAGAAGTACGTCGAGGCAGGGATCGGCTTGGACCTCTTCCTCTTCCCCGGTGCATACATTGACGTGGCCACGGTGGGGTCCGTGTCGAGTGTCTCTGGCGGCGAAACCTTCCTCTATCCCAATTTTGTCTATGAGCGGGACGTGGCAAGGCTGATGAAGGAGGTCTGCCACGGCTGTGTCCGCGAGACCGGCTTTGCGGGTGTGATGAAAGTGCGCTGCTCCAACGGCCTGCAGACGCAGCACTACTATGGAAATTTCCTCCAAAAGAACTCTGCGGCCGACCTTGAATTCGGCTCCATCGATGCCGACAAGGCAGTCACCGTCACCTTTACCCATGACGGGGTTCTGGATGAGAAATTGGATGCGCACTTCCAGTCCGCCCTTCTCTACACCACCGCCTCTGGCCAGCGACGAGTCCGCGTGCAAAACATGGTGGCTGCAGTCACGCGAAACGTGCGTGAGACATTCCGGGTGGCGGACCAAGATGCTATTGTCACCGTCTTGGCCAAGGAAGCGGCCAGCAAGATAGCCGACAAGCCGCTAAAAGACATCCGCAGCGAGATTGTCGAGCGCACGGTCCAGATATTCGGGTCGTATCGAAATCGGTGTGTTGGGTCGGTGCCTCCGCAGCGCCTGATCCTACCCGAGGCTTTGCGGGAGCTTGCCATCCTGACGCTTGCCATGATCAAGACAAGGGCATTTCGCGGCGGACAGCACATGGTGAGCGATATCCGCGTCCACGCCATTCGCATGCTAAAGAGCATGGGCGTCTCGGAAATGACGTGGTACCTCTACCCGCGCATGCTTCCCCTGCATAGCATGGACGAGCAGGAAGGCTTTGCGGATGAGCAGGGAATGCTGCGTCTGCCTCCCAGCCTCCGCCTATCCTACTCGCAAATCCAAGATGGCGGGGCCTACCTGGTCGACAACAGCCAGCTGTGTCTGCTGTGGCTGCCCACCACCGTCTCTCCCAACCTGCTCAAAGATCTTTTTGGCGACGACAAGGACTCCCTCGACAAGCTGGACCCCCTGATGTCTAGCCTGCCGGTGTTGGAAACCACCCTCAATGCACAGGTGCGCAACATCGTCTCCTACCTCGAGCAGGTGCGCTCCTCCAAGCGCGTGAGCATCCAGCTGGCACGGCAGGGCATGGATGGCGCCGAGTACGAGTTTGCCGGGTCGCTGGTGGAGGACCGCAACAACGACGCGACGAGCTACGTGGATCACTTGTGCGTTCTCCATCGACACATCCAGACCTACTCGGGCACACAGCGGAGCAAGGCAAGCGACACCTTCAGCGGACTGCGGCCGATGATGAATTACTGAGAGGGTAGAGAGGGAGGGAGGCTGGAGCTAGAGCAAAATTAGAGAGGAGTGCATATATTGCATGGAGTTGACGGAGTTCATAATCAAGCATTTGCTTTCCACGCGCCGACATCGCCATCGTACGTCTCTTTCTTCCATATCTCGGTGCGTGCTTTGACCTCTTCAAGCAGCCACTCGCCCGCTTCCCAGGCGGCGCTCCTGTGCGCGGCCGAGACAGCAATGAGCACGCTATCCTCGCCGACCGGGACGACGCCCAGGCGATGCACAACGGCCAGCCGAACAACATCGAAGCGCGCTTCTGCCTCGCCCATAATCCCCCGCAGCGTCTTCTCTGCCATCGCTTCATACGCATGGTACTCCAGCTGCACGACGCGCTTGCCTACCAATCAACATCGCTCTCCACGCCCAAACCCACCTGCAAACGAGTCCCGCGTGCTCCCTGCAAACAGCACGTTAGCACCCGCCGTTGCCGACCGAACACGATCCAACACATCGTCCACGGAGAGCCGCTCGGTGGTTAATACGACACTCATCAACACACGTCGTGGGAGTCATGCGCCATGTCTGACTTTTTCCCAGTGCAGCTGGACACGCAGAAGGAAGAGGGGATGGGGGTGCAGAAGGAGGAGACAGCGCGCGGGAGAGGGAAAGGAGTGGTGCTGGGAAAGGACGGAAAGCCATGTCGAAGCTGCACCTCCTTTCGAAACTGGGCGCGCAGCAGTGCAGTGACGGCGACAGAGGAGTGTCCGCCGGACGTGGAGGAGCTGGGACGCGCAACGTGGACATTTCTGCATAGCATGGCCGCGCAGTACCCCGACCAACCCTCCCTCCTGGAACAGACCGAGATGCGCACCTTCCTGCGCATCTTCAGCAGGGTGTATCCATGCTGGCACTGCGCGGACGAGTTCCAGCAGTGGATCGCGCGGCCGGGAAATGAACCCCGTGTGCGGTCAAGCGAGCAGCTGGGCCGCTGGCTGTGCGAGTGCCACAACGACGTCTCGAAGCGCCTCGGCAAGCCTGCTTTTGATTGCAACCAATGGCGCAAGCGATGGCGAGACGGATGTCAATGACAATGATGACCACCTCCTTCCTCTTTTAGAATACACTCTCCTCCGTCCCGCTCTCAGGTCAGGAACGTCGTCGCCCGCACTGGCTTGGGGAGAGGCAGGGTGGATGCGCGCTGCTTGTCGTGCCCCCGCACAACAGTCTCCTCCTTCCTTTCCCCCCCAAACTCCTCCTCGTGAATGGTCCCCACCAGCATGCCAATCGTCGACACGATCTCTTTGGGCTTCAGGACGTGCCATGTGGCCAGTGTCAGCTTGCTGGAGGCGCCAACCGCCACCGAGAAGATATGGTTATGTGCCTGCTCCGCGGGCGCGCTCTTTCGCAGCACGCGAAACATATCCTCGTCCGTCTTATCATCCCCGGCGCAAAACACCAGATCCAGCCCGTCCTGCATGCGGTAGCCTGCAATCAGCTTCTTGACGATCTCGCCTTTGTTGATAAAGGTAGGGCGGACTTCTACGTTGGCCTTGCCAATCATCACCTCTACATCGTACTTGCGCACGACGGTGCTCTCGAGGTGCGACTGGCACTCGCGCGCTTGGAACTGCCCATACTCGGGGTCAGCTTGGCGGTAGTGCCATGTCAAAGTACACTTCTTGCGTTCGATGAACGCTCCCTGTGTGCGGTCGGAGAAGTACTTGAAGATCTCATACACATCGTCCTGCCACTTCATGTCGATGGTTTCGGCAAGGTTCTCCCACGTCGTGCTAAAGGGCCGCTTCAAGAAACTGCCGTGCTCGGCAGACAGCCCAAGCTCCGAAATATCGCCCAGCCAGGCTTCCAAGAAGGCCTGGTCGCGCCCAGAGATAATCCAGACCTGATTCTTGGGGTCCGATGCCAGGAGCTTGATGCTCCGGATAATACGATCCGTGGGAATGGCTGCACTTGGGTCGCGAACGATCGGCGTCAGCGTCCCGTCATAGTCAAACATAAACAACCGCCTCTCTGCTCTCTTGTAGGCCTCCATGAGAAGGGGGCGATCGAGAGCTGGAGTCACCTGGGACTGGTCATAGGCAGACACATTCGTCAACAAGCGATGCAGGAATTTGGACACCCATGCTTGTACCGTATTGGTGATGACATGCTTGTACAGCTTTTGCTGGTTGTCGCGCTTCTTGCTCTCAGGCATGGTGAGGGCGTCGTGAATCGCTCGTGCAACACCCTGCGCATCCCAAGGATTCACCTGAATAGCATCATTCAGCGACCCCGCAGTGCCCGTAAACTCCGACAGAATGACTGGCGAGTTGTGGTCCTTTTGGCAAATCACAAATTCCAGCGTCGTTGTGTTCATGGCATCCCTCACGGAAGTAATCAGTCCGAGGTCGGCTACGCGAAGAAGTGCATAATACTCATCTCGCTCAATGTGCTGGGGATAGTGCTGAATGGGAGCATACTGCAGACTTCCATACTGACCGTTGATCTGAGAGATGAGTTCAGACACCTTGCTCTCGATTTTTGCCGACTCTGACATTCCCGGTGACGTGACCTGCACCAGGGCAACTTTATTCCTCCATTCCGGGAACTGCTCGAGAAAGACTTCGAATCCACGCAGTTTTTGCAGCACGCCCCGCACGGAGTCCAGGCGATCCCGGCCAACAATCAGCTTCACATCAGGGTACAGGTCGCGGATTGCCTTCATCTTCTCGTCAATGCCAGGTCCATGCGCCGCTTTCTCTACACTTACAGCGTCAATGCCGATGGAGAAGACATCCACAGCCACATGTGCGCCATATGCGTCCACACCAGCCGTAGTCGACTCAAAGCCCAAGACTCGCGTGCAGCTGGAGATGAAGTGGCGCGAGTATGCATAACTCTGAAACCCAACCATATTGGATCCCAGCATGCCTTCCAGCAGCTCCTTGCGCTTGGGGAGGCAACGCAGGTACTCTGATGACGGGAAGGGGGCATGCACAAAGAGACCAATGTAGACATTTGGAATCCTCTGGCGTAGAATCTGCGGTAGTAGGAACAGGTTGTAGTCATGGATCCATATGATATCCCCCGGCTGATAGACCTGCTGAATCTTATCCGCGTAGGCCTGATTGTAACGCACGTAGTCTGCCCACCACTTGCGTTCATTGCGTCCATCGGTTGGCTCCTCCAGAATGTAATGCAACAGTGGCCATATAACCCTGGAGGCATACATGGACCAGCGTGATCCGCCGCTGTATTGGTCATCCATCCACACTGGAACCATTTGCTGTCCGCACTTCAGCGCTTCGTGCTGCAGCAGGTCTTCAATGCGCTCCATATCCTCCTCATTCAGCGCATGTTCGTCTCCCTCTCCTTCTTCCTCGGGGTGCTGGATATCGCCAACCCAGCCCACATGCAATGTCTGCCACTGCGTCGTCCCGAGGTAGCGCAATGCCGAATAGAGCGCTGTGCTTCCCTGCCTCGGTCGCAATTGCCATTTATGCCCCTCCACGACGACATGGCTGGGGAGGGCTGAGGTGACGCTGATGATGCGGCCCGAGCACGCCAGCGCTGCCGGGGCATCAGCTGGTTGGCAGACTGTCATATTTGGGGAGCGCGTCTGTGCATTCGTGTCGATATCGACCATCTTGTTATCCTCAATGTCGACCTTGTTCCTCAGCCCTGAGCGGCCCAATCTACGACCACCTGCCCCTGCTGCATCGCTTTCCTTGCATGGCATGCTGCCTGACCTCCGCCAGTCCCGCCTCAGTGGATGGCAGGGGATGAACTCATCGGTGAGGTTGGGAGAGGGCCGTGCTCTGATTGGTCGAGAGGAAGGTGATGGCCCTCGACGTAAGACGGGTGGCGGATAATAAGCGAAGGATCCTAAGCGAACACCTCTTATCGGACGTATATCGGGCATTCTATGTATACAGGAGAATTGTACATTACAGTGGCAGGGTGTAGAGTGCTTCACGTCGTTCCTTCTCGCCTTCCATCCCACGAAGCGCATCGATCTCTCTTTGCAACTGCGAGAGATTCGCCAGTAAATCCTTCTCCGACTCCTCTTCACCCGAAGGTAGACGCTCGGGCGGGAGGGAGTATTGGTGCGGCGGCGGCGGCGGCGGCGGCGCAGCTCTGCGTCCAAACGAGTAACTCCGCTGCCTGCCCACGTCCACGTCCTCCTTCTCGCTTCGCTCCGGTCGGGACGAGCTGCGCGGCTGCGTGCGTCGAGGCGGTGGAGGCGACGGTTTGTGGCGCGGATGCGAGTCCTGCGATCCCGGCTCTTCCTCGGCCCTGGCCAACGGCACCGACTCCATGCTCTTTCGCGACCGTCGGGCAGCCGGCGGTGTCGGAGGGCTTGCCTTGGATCCTTCTGCATGCGCTTGGGCAGCAGCTGCAGTGGCTTCTGCGGCCTGTTGAGGGGCCTGCTCCTGGCCCCGGTCTCCAGCCATCAGCATCTGGAAGTGGGAGACATCCATCTTCGGTAACGTCTCGGCCCGCTCATCCTCGCTGCCTCTCTCCCCATGCTTGGCGCTTCCTCGAAACGGATTGGACACGCTCATAAGTGGGCCAAACTTCGCATATCCTCTGCAGCGCTGTCGTTTCCGACCGCGCGGTCAAGGGTTCGGTAATCCTGCACGTGATGTGGTGTATGTACCGAAAATCAAGTTTTCCCCAGGTTCGTGCTATAAAACAGTGTCTACGTCTCCTCTATTTGTGGTAAGGTCTTTGGAAGGGTCTTTTCATGGAGGGTTGTTTGGGAAGAGACCCACAGCTCAGGCTACCAGACGCGCCGCTTCCACCAGAGCGTCAAGACCGCCCCCTTGTTCGTCACTATCCTGAGCTGTTAACACACGTGCGTTAGCTAAGGACGTACCTTGTCGTCGTCATCCTCCTCCTTTTCCTTCTTGGTCTTTCCTCCAGCTTTTTTCTTCTTTGCAGGTGTCTTTTTGTCGGGCTTCTTGACCGGTGCCGCAGTCTCCTTCTCCTTTGAACTATCGCTTTCCCCATCGTCGTTGGGGGGGGCTGCTTTGTCAGGAACAAGCTGAGATTCAGGATCCCTGTCCACGGCGTCTTCGTCCCTGATATCCCTCTGGTCTCTTTTCTCCCTCCCTTCTCTCGCTTCCTTTTTTTCTGACGTGGCTTCCGTTTTGTTCACAGCTTGCGGCGCTTTCCGCTGTTGAGACTGGGCCGGATGCGCCTTTTCTGCTTCGTCGTCAGCGACGAGTTCAGGGTCAATAAGACTTTCAAACATGACTACTGCTGGATTAGGGCCGACTCCTCCGGCCGAAGACTCTCCGTAGCTCCCAGCATTTGGCTTCATAGAAATCGTGCGCGCCCACCCCGCGCTCATCCCCGACCCATGTGTGGACATACTTTGTACACTTTGCTTAATATTATATGGTTGAGTGTAAGGCGAGTGCCGGTACCCGTGCGTCATAGTTGTCCCCATTCCTGCCGGCGACATTTCCGAGTCTCCATAGTAGTCAGGAAGCATCATAGGATTTTGCCTGCTTTGTGATTGTTGTCCTTGCGGGTGTCGGTGCAGCGCCTGCTCCTGCTCTATCTCTTCCTCGTCAACGACCTGTTCTTCCTCCTCTTCCTCTTCTTCTTCCTGCCGTTTTTGCTGCTGCCGCTGTTGTCGCTGCTGATGCGAGTTGGTGGGGTGATGGTGGCGGCTCTGCTTCGGGGGCATTTGCAGAGGCAGGTTGGCGAAAGCAGTTGCGGCAGGGCTATCGGCCGGAATCTGTTCATTAGCGTGCACAGTCTGCGCGTGCTGCCTCAAGTTATCCAGGCGGCTGAAGGTGCGCCCACAGTGGCAGCTAAATGGCCGCTCGCCAGTGTGTTTTCGAATATGGCGCAGCAAGTGTTCGCTCCTCGTAAACGTCATTTCGCAGTCGCCAAATCCCGTGCACTGGAAGGTCTTGCCCTTGGTCTTGGGCCGATTCCGAATGGGGCCACCGGCGCGAGACTTGGGCGTCGTGTTGCCCTCGTCGCCATCGTCGTCCTTCTCATCGTCTCTTCTCACGCGGCCGTACCCATCCATGCGTGCGAGCGAGCTCCTTACAGCCACCCAGGCAGAGGGGCCTGGGGCGCAGTGTCCGTGGGTTGGGGTTTGCTTTGTTTGTTTACACTCGGTTTCCTGTGTTTACGCCTGCCTTTTGGGGGGAAACAGGGCAAGGCACAGGCACGGTGTGGGCGGTGGTGGTTGGGTTGGGTTGGGAAATATTCGAATTTCAAGAAAGAGAAAAACAAGGAAACAGGCAGAGGAAGAGAGAGAGCCCAGGACGTAGCAAAAGGGAAGGAGGAAAAGAGGATGGATGAATGAACGAATGAATGTCTTGTTCCCAGATGAGAGTCTCGTCGCCCAGCTGACGGAGGGCCGTCAATGGGAAGGCTGTCTGGATGTCTGGATCCTGGCCATGTCCCAGAAGCTGGCACAGCTTGCAGCCCCAGAGCCCCAGGACCTGCTCTGGCTGCAATCCTACCTCGCAAACTCGGACAAACGCGACGGGAGTGCGAAGGAGCACGTCTTGTCGGAGAAAGTGTTCTTCTACCTGCATTTTCTCTTGTCGACGGACCCTCCTAGACAGCTGCTGGACTACACCACCTTGATCAACTTTACGTACGCTTACGGCGCAAAGAACAGTACCGTCATGAGGGAGCTCTTCCACGGGCTCTGGAGTCGCCATCATCCTCAACTAAGGAGAGAATTCAATACCCTGAAAAGATTATTCCTGTTAGATCTGTCCGGCCATTCACATGAATCGCCCTCTCGCATGCTTTGCATGCAACTTTCCACCCTCATCGCGGCCTGCCCTCCCCTTTTTGAAGTTCTCTTTTCCGAAAGAAAGGAGCTGGAGGTACTCTTTCGCAAGTATAATGAGAGCACAAAGTATCCAGAGCAGGAGATCTTCTGCCTCGTGAAGACTTGTGGAGATGCCGTACTGAAGTGCGTCGAGCCGAATCTCAGCAAATACCTGAATTGGTTCTTGACCGATTACGACCACACACCTTCGCTCATTGTGGACATACTTCTGCACACTGACTTTTCAGGCTCCCTTCACAGACTTCCGGATCATATGATGTCTCTAGTGACTATGTTTGAGGCAATCGTCGCCGCCAACACAAACGACACTGAGGCCATGAATGTCACTACATTGCATCAGCTCAGGGACATGTTTCCAGACCACAGTGTGGACTACCTTCAAGGTATCCTCCTGCAGCACGGAGACGACTTGGGACTTGCCACCTCCCATCTGATTGAGACTCCAAAGGAAGCTCCGGCCAAGGAGCTGCCCCCCACACGACGCAACATCTTTGATAATGACGAAGTCGACCGTCTCCATATTTCTCCAACCTTAATACACCGAGGGCGCAAGGAAGGAGGCAATGCAGACTTGTTGTTGAAATCACCCGATGCAAATAAAGCAGCCATTTATGCGGCTATCGATCGCTTCGATGCGGACGATGATGAAAGAGACGACACTTACGATGCAATTGGTGGCGATGAAGGAATTGAAGCCAAGCACGCCGATGAGCTACCAGACACGAAGCCCAAGCCTACAGACAAACCGCAATCCGATGACAGCGCCCTCTTCCATGCATTGGAAGGGGATGCAGCCATCTTCCAACGTACCGGGAGAAAGTCAAAGGCGCGCCAGGAGCTTCGAAATAAGACTGGAATGTCGGATGAGCAGATTGAAGGGTGGAAGTTCATGCTTGATCGCGACCCCAAATCACGAGATCGATTGATGGATCAAATGCAATTCTCTGGCCAGCAGACCACGCTTCCGTCCACGTCGTATCGCAAGAAAGGTGCGGAGGAGAGTGAGAGTGAAGGGGCTGGGCCATCACGTAGCGGCAACGGAACGGAAGCAAAAAACACTGGACAGCGGAATCCGGCAAAGTCAAAAGGCAAATCAAGTCGCACAAACAGGAGAGACCAGCATGCAAAGAAGGTAGACAGAGCAGCTCCGACCGAGTAGGTTATAATGTACATTTACCATCATGGTCACATGCCAGATTTATCCATGACCCTTGAAGAACTAATTGCGGAGACTTTTGACAGATGGTTTGGATTGGGGTTGTTCTTCCTCGCGGTCTTGATGGTATCGCTTGAATGGCCTGGGATGTGTATGTTCCAGTTCCGCTCGAGATGCAGCTGGACGTCTTTGACTTCGAGTGAATCCGACTTGCGATGCTTTGCCAATCGACACGCAAAGGTAGTCACTGAGTCCACAAACTCGTCTGCAACCTCCAACAACAACTAAAAATTAGTGTCTTGACTACGCGCACGATTACCTCTTCCACATCGGGATGGAGCGTTTCCTCTGGATCAATTTGCTTGACCAATTCCGAAAGCTTGCGCTTAGAGAGCAAACGCTTGCCATCATCAATGTCAAAATGTGGTGCTCTGGCCACAGCCGGCGTTCCTGTTGTCGAATTGCTTGCTGAGAGGGTTGGGCGGGAAGCCGGGACAGTGGCTGGGCTTGGGGAACGTACGTCGATGACAGAGGAGATCTGGGGTGCCATAGGTGAAGCTGGCTTGCTCGATGCCTGCAGGTTCGAAGGGACTGCCGCAGCTGGATTCGACATACGAAGGTCACTTCTCGTCACCGGAGAGTCTTTGGATAATGGAAGCGTGTTTTGTGGAGAACTCGGCGCGGAGGAAGCTGCAGCTTGGCGTGAACTTGACCGACTTACCGGCGGAGAGTCTGTTCCGCGCTGTTGCTGGCTCATTGCCATCATCTGCGGTAAGTTGGGGTCGACTTTTATCTGCTGCTGGCCGGCAGGGTGTCCCTGCTGGGCAAGCAACTGCTGTCTCATTTGGGCTTGATACTGAATGAACTGCTGATATCTTTGTTTGTATGCCATGAATTTTGTAGTTATATCGGCTTCCTGCTTATTGAGTCCTTCCAGCTCCGCTGGAGAAAGAGAATTACCTGCCTGCTGCTTCTTCAGCTTGATGCCATCAATCTCGGCCTTCCACAGCTGCATTTGACGGTTCATCATTTGGAGCTGCTGTTGCTGTTGCTGGGCCGCGACTTGTTGCTGCTGTGGACGTTGAACCTGCGCTGCCATCAATTGTGCTGCCTGTTGTTGCTGAGAAGCTTGATGTGCCTGCTGTGGGAGCTGCTGTAGCGCCTTTTGATGCTGCTGCTGTTGCTGATGCCTTTGTGAGCTCTGTTGCTGAGCAATGTGCTGCAGTCTGTTCTTGAGATCCATAGCTTGATGCAGGAAATTCTGCCCTTGTGCTGTATCCAATCCCACAGCATTAGCTTGCTGCTGTAAATATTGCATTTTTTGGTAAGCGCTCTGTAGCACAGCCTGCTGCTGGTTTGGATGCTGTTGCATGCCGACGTTCATCTGGCGAAATTGCTGAGGCTGCTGCTGCTGCTGCTGTTGCTGCTGCATTTGTTGGTGCATCTGCTGTTGCAGGTGCTGCATCTGCGCCTGCTCTTCTTCACTCATCATATGCTGCTGCTGCGACTCTCCACCAGGCTGATCAGCAGGGCTTGCTGCCTTCCGCGACGAATTCCGACGACTCATCTGCAAGTGAGCGTCGCGATGGATCACGCTCGATACGCAACTACATCTACAAGTTCGAATCAGTTCATATCTAATCGGGCTTTTAAGTAGTACAACAAGTAGTTGCTTACATTCGAAAGACGCCGAACTTGGTGTCTTCTTCGGAAACTCGTCCGGAGCGTGCAATCTGCAGGCCCAAGCCAAGCATTCCGCGCGTCTGCTCGGGTGCAATGAGGCCGTCGTCCCAAAGACGCGCAGAGGAGAAGGTTGCCTCGCTCTCCTTCTCGATGCGCTCCCGGAGGTTGGGGTCGGCCTTCCTGCCGACCGCTTCCATGACCATGCTCAGCTGCTCTCCTCCCATGACGCCAATGCGAGCATTTGGCCACATCCAGAGAAACCTTGGATCGTACGCTCGACCACACATACCATAGTTGCCGGCGCCATACGAGCCGCCAATGACAACGGTGAACTTGGGGACTGCTGCACAGGAGACCGCGGTGACTAGCTTGGCACCGTTTTTGGCAATGCCACCAGCCTCGGCATCTTTGCCAACCATGAATCCAGATATGTTTTGAAGGAATACAAGAGGTATGTGTCGTTGTGTACATAGTTCGATGAAATGGGCCCCTTTGAGAGCAGCATTCGAAAACAAAACCCCGTTGTTTGCAATGATGCCCACTTGGTGTCCATAAATTTTGGCAAAGCCGGTAATGAGAGTGTCGCCAAAATCGCGTTTGAACTCAGAGAACTTGGATCCATCCACAAGGCGTGCAATGACTTCTTTCGCGTCAAAGGGCCGTCTGATGTTGCTTCCAACCAGTCCACGCAAGTCAATCTCGTCGTACAGAGGTTGCTCCACAACCGTACTTTGTATCCCCGCATTCTGTGGCCAATTAAAGTTTCCCACGCTCCTCCTGGCTAGGACTAGTGCATGAGAATCGTCAACGGCAAGATAGTCTGTGACACCAGAGACTGAGCAGTGCAGCTCACCACCACCTAGCTCCTCGGCTGTGACCACCTCTCCCGTGGCAGCCCGGACTAGAGGCGGTCCGGCAAGGAAAATGTGCCCTTGCTTACCGACTATAATTGACTCATCTGACATTGCTGGAACATACGCACCTCCAGCAGTACAAGGACCCATAACGACGGAAAGTTGTGGAATGCCACGACTGGAGAGCTGCGCCTGGTTGTAGAAAATACGACCAAAGTGCATTTTGTCAGGAAAGACATCCGCCTGGTTTGGCAGATTGGCCCCGCCAGAATCCACAAGATAGACACAAGGCAGGGAGTTCTCCAAGGCAACTTCTTGTGCACGGAGATGCTTCTTGACCGTCATGGGATAATACGTGCCGCCTTTGACAGTGCTGTCGTTCGCCACAACCATGCATTCGACCCCGCTGATCCTTCCAATGCCAGTAATAATTCCTGCTGCAGGTATTGGGTCCTCGTACATTTGATACGCAGCCAACGGACTAAGTTCGAGAAAAGCCGACCCAGGGTCCAGCAACGCGCCTATCCTGTCTCGTGGTAGCATTTTCCCCCGCGCAATGTGTTTCTCGCGCGCCTTCTCATTCCCTCCCAGTGCAATTCGTTCATGCAGTGCTTTCAGGCTATCATTGAGAGTGTCCTGCTCTCGTTTGTTGGATATGAACAGCTCCGAAGTTTTGTCAAGCAAAGACGGTAGTATATTCAGCGCAGCCGCGTGGTGCTCGTGGGCGTGCGTATGGATGCATCTCGGCCGCGACCGTGGAATAGCTCGCTGCCACGCCCTCATCTTTGTTCTCTTACCTTCATCCTGTGACGCTGAACGCGGGGAAAGCCATTATAGACGAAAATAGCGGGCGATTGGGCAGGAAGGTGCAGAGAATATTGCTCCATGCTAGTTTATGTACATTTACACCATTTCATAGCCTTGCTGTTGTGTGCTTTGATTGCTGAATGAAATGGGCATTAATTCAAACCAGGCGCATCCATACCAGCTGCCAAGCCAAACAATAACAACCGAGGAGAAGTACCAGATCCACCAGAAGGTGGCTGATGGTATCCTACCGCTTTGTATGCAGACCGTTAGAAAATGAAAGCCATGTAGTGTCAATACAAAGTCCAGGACCATCTTTGCTCGGCGGACTATCAGTATTGTGGCTGGGATCACGATGCATGACGTACAACAGTATGCAGACAGGACAGAGTATCGTAGTGGGTTCGATGACTGCAAAGGCGTCCATGAGAAGATGAGATCAAGAGAGAACGGGAAGGTGAGGGACAGCGCGAGAGCGTACAGCGCGGCTCCAGCGATGATGTAGAAGGCAATCTCCAGGAGCAGGATTTGTAGAATAAGGATCCCTGGATTCCATGACTCGAGGTGTCGACGGCTGCGAGGGCGTCCCCTGCTCATTCACTCATTCCATCCATAGAGTCTGATTCATCTGGCAACAACAACGTGAATTCTATATGCATATTCTCTTCTATGTGACCAATTGTATTAATGGGAGATATATTGGAAACAAAAACTAACGGCGTTCTCGTCAGCTTCTTGCTTGAGCAGGTGATCTTGTATGGCTGGCAGGCCTTGCGGAAGGAAGTGGTTCCACGTAGATGTGTCGCCGTACAGCATAGCTGGAGCCTTTACAAATTGCTTTCCCTCCTTGCATCGTTTGCACTTAAACGTATCGTGTGTATCACAAAACGCATTGCGTTCAAAAGTGAACAGCTGACGCAGATTGTCCAACGAGAAGTGCCGCTCTACATCTTGCGCCTCATCCACAACACAGGATGATAGAGATTGCTTATGGGACTGGCGCTGAAATATTTTTTCCTCAATCGTACCTGTTGCAATAAAGCGATAGACGAAGCAATCCTTCTTTTGACCGTCTCGCCACACACGAGCAAGAGCCTGCTGATCAGCCGCAGGATTCCAGTCTGGGTCAAAGAGAACAAGTCGGTTTGCACCAATGAGATTAAGTCCACACCCACCAGCTTTGCTACTCAGCAAAAACACAAACTCTTCGCTCTCAGGATCGTTGAACTTATCGACAAGCTTTTGGCGCTTATTCACATTCATAGTGCCGTCAAGACGGAAAGACCCATATCTACGGGAGCGACACAACTTCTCAAAGATGTCCAATGTCTGAGTGTAATTGCTGATGAGGACAATTTTGTCGTTTGTGTCCTTGCGAATACGTGCAAGCATCCGATCTAGTACTGCCATCTTGCCAGAATACCAGGTCTTCACCTCTCGATCGCGGCCGCGCTGATCTTTCAAAACATAGTCATCTGGTAAGAATTCTTTCGATCCTTCAATGTCGCTAGGAAGATCGAGCAAATCCGGGTGATTACACAGCTTCTTAAGTAGCCCAATAGCTTTGAGAGGCTGTGAGCCTACACCACGCAATAGCTTCTTGATCTCTGGTGAGGTGATAAAGTGTGTGTACAGTTGCTGCTGAAAGGGAGCGAGTTTACAAAAGACAACGTGCTCATATTTGACTGGCAAATATTTGGAGAGAATGTCGTTTGTGCGACGAATAATAAACTTGTTGACCAGAGCATAGAGTTCCTTTAGCTTGACGTCTCCTGCTTCGCGAGCTTTTTCTGTCCCGTCTGCGTCTCTACCACGCAGGATAGGAAGCTCAAAGTTCTTTCGAAAGTCTGCTCGGGTGCCGAGGACGCCTGGGTTTGCAAAAGTCAAGAGAGAAAAGTATTCGGAAAGATCGTTCTGAATCGGAGTCCCTGAGAGAATGACCCTTCGTTGCACATTGAGAGAATCGAGTGCTGTGAAGGTAAGTGATTCTCCATTTTTCAGTCGATGACCTTCGTCACAAAGGAGCAATCCAATAGGAGTTTCTTTCAACTCGGAAACATATAGACGCAATGTTTCATAGGAGATGATCAGGACGGGTCTCACAACAGATCTACCAGTTGCAAGCGCCCACTGTCGTAAAGCAGCAGAGAGTTCAGCCTTTGTGCCCCTTCCATCAACGGCAAACGGTGTTACTGCATCCTTTCCAAGCCACTTGATCAGTTCGTTGGCCCAGTTCTTCACCAGACTCGAGGGACAAGCTATGACACATTTCTGGATGGTGGATCTACCTGGTAGAGGAGACTGCTTGAGAAGGGTCCACATCACGGTGATACATTGTAAAGTCTTCCCTAGTCCCATTTCGTCGGCCATGATACACCCATTTGCCTTTTCATCAATCATTCCAGTCAGGCATCTGTAAAGAAACTTGACCCCCTCCACTTGATGCGGACGGAGGACCTTTGTCAACCGCGGATCAATTACAACCGCCACTTTGGGAAGGTTGTCTGGGTCAAACTTTTTGATTCCAAGGATGTCTGCGAGTGATTTGTGAACAGATCGCTTTGTCAGCTCCACCGTCGCTATCTTGATCTCTTTCTTGACTTCTAAAGATTCGTCGATGGTCGGATCGTACAAGACTATTGCAAATTCTCCGCTGGGGTCGTGAAGAGCTCTCGGAATAAAGTTCGCGCGGCGAATCATTCCGAGCGACGGCGGTGGGCGAGAGGGTACATCCGGTTTGTTGACCAGAGGAATGATAAACTGCGTCCTAAATACCGCTTGGCTATCCTTGGGTTCAAACTTTGGGAATTTGTTTACAATTTCACCAAGCGGTACCCTCTCCTCCTCCCCACCAGCGTCTCCAAACTGCGCGTAATTCACCTTCCTCTTCTTGCTCTGGCGCTCTGCCTGTACTCTTTCTTTCTTGCCAAACGGGCATTTGAAGGGTTTGGTGAGAATAACAAGTGACTTTGCGTCGTCGCGCGTCATTCGATTGATTGTCGCGGTTGCACGTGACTTAAATCTGATGACAAAATCGCTAGCCATGAAACAGGGAGAGAGTGTGGGATCTCAAGGGGTTGTAGGGGGCAGAGGAAGTTGGGCGGATGAACAAGATGAGTACAGGAAGACAAGCCCATAGCTCTGTCGACAACCTACGAAGAAGGTCTTCCATTGCAGCAAATCGTGTCAGACCGGCCCCAGAACATCCATATGCCTTTAGAGAAACCCTGGACGGGGAGGATGAAGATCTGGCAGACTTTAACGAAGGCAAAGCAACAAACCAACAATTTCATGAAAACACTGGCCATGATCCGCGAGTGAGAAGAGACCGAAAGGAAGGAGGAGATCTCGCGCATACTATGAAGCTAGTAAATGTCGAAGCCAGTGCGGATGAGGATCTTCCGACCGTGTCGGAGAAAATCAGCAAATGGATGGTGAATGAGGGGTATCGAAGGATCCTTTTTGCAGTATTCCTCGCATTACATTTGCTCGCATTTGTATTGTCGGCGATCCAATATGCCATGCAAGACAACTTCGATACTGCGCGCAGCATATTTGGTGTCACTTTTGTGGTTGCACGAAGTGCAGCTCTGGTGATACATATTGACATGGCACTAATCATGCTTCCCATATGTCGGACTCTTGTGTCTACACTCCGTCTTTCGGCGCTCAATCGTGTGGTGGCGTTCGATAAGAATTTGTCCTTCCATAAAGCAATCGGTTGGTCGATGCTCGCCTTCTCTTGGCTTCACTCCGTAGCCCACTTAAACAACGTTGCACGCCTGAGTGCTATCAAGAGAATCGGCTTCACGGGCTTCCTGCTGGTGAATTTTACAACGGGCCCAGGTGTGACAGGGTATGTATTGCTCATAGCCTTGACTGCAATGGTCGTCACATCGCTGGATTCTTTCAAAAACGCGAACTACGAGAGATTTTGGTATACTCATCACCTCTTTCTTGTATTTTTCTTTGCCATGGCTCCACATGGCATCTTCTGCATGATACACACAGACAATGATCGACCACCAAAGTGCGCTGCGCAGGCTAGCTGGTGGAAATACTGGATAATAGGAGGCTTCGTCTACCTTGGAGAACGGATTCTTCGAGAGATACGTGGTCGTCACACGACCTACATCTCTCGTGTTGTGCAACATCCTTCCAAGGTGATTGAGCTACAGATTAGGAAGGAAAAAACCAAGGTCAAAGCAGGACAATACATCTTTTTGTGCTGCCCAGATCTGTCAATTTGGCAATACCATCCCTACACACTAACAAGTGCCCCAGAGGATGAGTACCTTTCCATCCATATTCGATGTGTGGGAAATTTTAGCCGGCGATTCGGTGAGTTGCTTGGTTGTGACTTTTCCGATGGTCAGCAGTCTAATGTGACACACGATTCCCAAGTCGTGCGGCGTGTGCTGCCGCGCGTTCTGGTAGATGGACCCTTTGGAAGTGCTTCGGAAGATGTTTTTGGTTTCGAAGTAGCTCTCCTGGTTGGAGCTGGTATTGGCGTTACTCCATTCGCTTCAATACTCAAGAGTATTTCATATATGGCCCAATCTGCGCAACGACCTATGCGACTTTTGAAGGTCTACTTCTTTTGGATATGTAGAGAATTTGAATCTTTTGAGTGGTTTCATGCCCTACTCACCACGATCGAGCAAAATCCAATGACACAGCAGCTCATTGAGATTCAAATATACGGGACTGTTCAGGTGGAGCTGGATGAGGCACGCAACCTTTTTCTCCGGGAGATGCGTAGTGATAAAGATGCCGTCACAGGACTAGAGAACTCGCCGACAAACTACGGTAGGCCCCAGTGGCCAAAGATATTCCGGGCGTTGCGTATGCTCCATCCCGCGACCGACGTCGGCCTGTTTTTCTGTGGACCAAAGCCACTGGGCTCTGCGCTGCATGTCATGTGCAACAAGTACTCCCAGGGAGGAGAGGGTGGAACACGCTTTATATATGCAAAGGAGAATTTTTAGTGTAGTTTGGATTTTAGCTGCTGGTTGTTGGCCTTGTCGAATTTGCCCCTGAATCTTCCATGACGTCCCGCAATGAGCGACAGCGGTGCTGGGTAAGGCGTTGGACAAAGCTCTCTGACTTTTAAGGACTCTCGAGATGAATACTTCAAGTGCCTAAACAAGCACAAGATTGACGATCCGTTGGATGCGCGGGCCGATCAGCTTTGTGGACCACAAGATACACACTTCAAGGACGAGTGTGCAGGCAGCTGGGTAGATTACTTCAAGAAGAAGCGAGTGCTCGACATTAAGAAACAGCAAATGCTTGAAAGGGCTGAAAGGGAGGGTGCTACGATTCTTCCGACCGTCCGAAGATGACATTATATACATGTGGGAAAGAAGCTGGATGGGTTCATTTCCATGCTTGGACCGATCCTAGCCGTGAAACTCTCGGTCTAATACGCGCAGTGCCCTTGCATCTTCCGGCCATCCAAGTTTCTCCTCGGGTATGTCTTGGGGTTGTAAGGAAGCAGCGGATGATTGAATGGACGCTGGGGAAGGGAGTAATTGGACTAGTTGCAGCTGGGGTGACTGTTGGAAAGACTGTATCCACTGCTGCCGCTGCTGGACGAGGCCGGAGGGGGGCGTACTTATCTCATACGGAGCTTCCTCCCTGCGTTGCTGGATAAAGGGCTTCTGACTTTTTGGTAACACAACTGGAATCGTGGACTGCATAGAAACCTGTGGCCGCGAATTGACAATCAACAAAGCTCAAGGCCAGACTTCTACGACACGTTGGTTAGATCTACGGTCACCGGTCTTTTCACATGGCCAGCTATATGTCGCATTATCGCGTGTTTCGAACTCCCGAAGCTCAACCGTTCTTCTCCCTAACCCGCATTGTAATGAAGTCACAAATGTTGTGTATAAAGAGTTTTTAGACTAGATTTATTCGTAAATCCCATTCCCGGCGACGTCTGTCGACCGGGCATCTACCTAGTTTGTCGAAAACAACATCTAATTCGACAGAAAGTCGACGTATAATAATACGTACAATTTTGTGACGCTTTGCAATACGTTGTCTGTAATGAATTATGACTCCTCGTTCAGTCCTAGAAGTAGAGTGTCACATGGCCGGCCTCTTTCGATAGTCTCGCTTTCGGTTGTTCCTCATTCGGGGTCGATTGTGGGGTTGAGGGGCTTTCCATCCACGACTCGGTCCACAGATCCCCCGATCGGACCAATATTGAGCCGAATCACTTCCTTAAACGGTCATGAAGTCAGCTTCTGGCTATACTACTTGCTCGACTAGAATCTGCTACATCTATTGACGTTCTATCTGCATCTCCAATGCCTTCAAATTCAGCTGCCTGGTACGTCGCAAAGAATACGAAACCTCTCGAGATCAGAGCTGCACCATATACCTCACCGGGTGCGAATGAAATTGTCATCAAAAACGGTGCTTTGGGAATCAATCCAGCCGATTATGGTATGCAAGAGAATGAATTGTGGCCGTTGATTTACCCAACCATTCTAGGCGAAGACGTTGCAGGAGAAGTGGTAGAGGTTGGCAGCGCTGTCTCACGATTTCACAAAGGCGATCGAGTCGTTGGGTATGCGCTCGGTTTAACCACCAAGAGAGACTGCGAGAGTGCTTTCCAGGCGTACACCGTTCTCACGGAGGGAATGACATCGCACATCCCCGACTTCCTGCCTTTTGAACGCGCAGCAGTCTTACCACTAACGCTTTCAACTGCTTCAAATGGGTTGTTTAGTGATGGTTATCTAAGGCTGCCATATCCAACAGTGCATCCAAAGCCGACTGGCAAAGCCCTGCTTGTGTGGGGAGGGGCTACATGCGTTGGCAGCTGCGGGATGCAGCTTGCGATCGCAGCGGGCTACGAGGTCATCACTACTGCATCGCCGAAGAATTTCGACTATGTCAAAAAGCTCGGGGCAGCCCGGGTTTTTGATTATCACAGCGCTACCATTGTTGAGGAGCTGATTGAAGCTTTGAAAGGCAAAGTCATAGCCGGGGCATTGGACTGTATTGGAATCCAAGGAGTGTTTGAAAGCTGCGTGCAAGTCGTCTCCAAATCAGAGGGCAAGAAGTTCATTGCGACAGTTCGACTTCCAATTCCAGAGAACCTTCCACATGGCATTGAGGCCAAATTCGTCATGTGCAGCGATATCGTACACGATGGAGTCGGCAAAGCTGTCTTTGTGGACTACTTGCCCAAGGCGCTTGCAGAAGGCAAATTTATTGCAGCTCCTGATCCACAAGTGGTTGGGAAGGGCCTTGAATCGGTGCAGGCGGCCTTGGATGTTGTCAAGAGGGGAATGTCGGCGAAAAAGGCGGTCGTCGTACTGGAATAAGAAGAAGTGGAGACTGCAGCTGTGGGCAAGCTCTATTTTAGTCGTCGACTCGTCCGTACCCCAAACTCTGTAGAATTAAAATACAGTCTCTTCACTCACGTGCTGTGCTGTGCGGCCCGAATTACATGAAGCTCGGTCCGAGCGATCGGGGGACATGATCCCTCCAGGAGAGTCGAAATCAATATTATGGACTATTACGCAGTCTCGTTCCTTCCACAATGACCCGAATGCTTTCATTACGACGCGCCTGAGAAAGTATGAGAGCAGCATCATCCGCGTCAATCTCCTGTACCGCGACATTGCGATCGTATCACGATACGAAGATGTCCGCAATCTTTTTCTCTTGGAAGGAGCTTCTAGCACTGGATACGAAGACTTGATTGCAGATTTCTTCAAACAGCCAAACCTGCTTTTGCAGGACAGGGAAACAGGGGAGTGGAAAGCATGGCGCCGAGAGTGGGAGCAGATTATCACCGAAATTGATGTCTCGTCCATTCCATCGATCATTCACGATGGATTGTGCGATGGAGACATCTATCGAACAATGAAAAACCTCTCTCAGCGTCTCATTGATCACATGTTTGGCATTCAAACACAGTCCTTGCAGAAAGATATTTTTCGTGGCCAATTTAGCATCCCCGTTGGCGTCAACACGCGAATCTTTCAGTCAGGTCGAAGTCGAGGACTCGCGGCAGTAGAGACCCTGCATAAACAGATTAGTCAAAATTTAGGGTCCTGTCCTTATCTGCAAAGGACAACCCTGCCAGAGGAAAATCAGTCCCGACACGTCCTCATGTTTACATCCTCCTTAGTCGTCAAAGCTGTGGCGTCTCTACTGTCTGCAACTGTCCTTCATCTATCCGACAAGCGCCTTCTGAAGCATATTCATTCCTCTGCTGACCCACAGAGTATATTGCGCAGTATTATGCTGGAGTGCGAGCGCTTGAGCCCACCCATCATTGGATGTGTGCGTCGTGCAACTCGTCCGGTCCGACTAGGTGGAGTAGAGATACCGCAAGGATGGGATTTATGGAGTTACTTTGTAGCAGCAAATCGAGATGCTGCTATCTATTCCTCCCCGGACACATTCCAATATGATCGCTTTCTGTCGGATATTCCAGAGCCTCTAACTTTTGGATATGGCGCGAAGCACTGTCTGGGCCGAGAATTGGTGCGCGAAATTGTTATGGAAGTCTTGTCGCAAGTATCCGTATGTGGAATTTCTCACACACCACTCAGCCGAGATGTGCAGTATTGGCTTGGACTAAGTCCGATCCAGGCATCCGGAATCAAACAACTCCCAACCCAGCGCCCTCGATTACCCATTACGGTGTCTTTTACTAATACATGATTGTCGCTACAAGCCACGAGATCTTGGCACAACGAGACCTGCTCTTGTCAGATGCCTTAAATTGCCAACAATGAGGGAACAAGACGACGATGAACGCTTCTTTATCCTTTCTTGTGAGCTTGAGCTGGGTGAGCTGCTTTACAGACTTAGTCTCTGGCGCCTGCTGTCCCTATGAAAGCGTCCTAGATAAGGACCACAAACAACTTCCGATGTGCGGAGACGGAACCGAACTGCACGGCTGGTTCTGTGGGGTGGGAAAATGTATGGGTGCAACTGCAAAGGCGGATGCCGAAGCGCCAGTTTGAAGGAGTGCCGGACTCGGTGTTTTCGAATTATATGCCATAGGAACATCTCTTGCCGTGTTACTTGCATGTTTCTTAATTCAATTACCAACTACTAGACGACATCTTGTGATAATTGCGTCACCACGATCTGTGTATCGCAGTAGCTCTCTTCCCCGAGGTGCTGCCCAGCACGCTGAATGCTTGGACCGTGAGCGGTGGGCTGGTGGTGGTGGTGGCTGTCTGGGCTTACAACCGCTGCAAGATATAACGCCCATTCTTGCGCTTTACATAGTTTATGTATATACAGCAATCTAATCAATACGGATGCCCAGGTTCAGGGAGTCGGATTTCTCCGCCAGCCGCTCGAGAAAGTGCTCGGGCGAGGACGAGATCTGCAGCAGCTCCGAGGCCGACAGGACAAGCTGGGGGCCACACAGCACACAGGGCAATTGGAGGCCCTGCTGCTGGATGGCGCTGCGCATCTCCGGCTGTAGCTCGTCGCGATGCACTTGCTGCACTTCGGCGTGGATGCGTGCTTTTGCCTGTGTCCATTCCTTACGCTCAGTCAGGTGCAGGCCGTGGGTGAGGGCACAGGCGGCGCAGCCGTCGCCCCCAGCCACCACCTTCTGCCACGCATACCTGCCCTTGCCAGCCAACGAGCCGTCCGCGTTGTAGACAATGGTCAGCACCTTTGCTGCTGCGGCCATGCTCTTATATTGCTCACTGCTGTTGTCGGCACTACCCATATCTAATTTCCGCTGGTGGGGTTGAGCGAGAATGAGTGATTTTACGGCAGAGGATGAACGACCTTCAGCCAGATCCCCGCTGGCCGCAGCAGCACACCCATCCGCCAACATGAAGATGAACATGGGCAGCATGGCAGTGGGCAACTCGAGCAGGGCTATGTTCTTCTCCACCGACGCAACGGGCGCCACGCTGCTCTTCGAATCCCTGCACCCCTCCTCGCCGGCCGCCATCTTTGGGGTCTGGTTCGCCATCTTCTTTACGGCCGTCGCCTATCGCGCTCTCATCCACGCCCGCGGCTACGTCGAGTCAAAGTACTGGCTGCGCAACCGCATGATGTGCAAAGGCGGCGAATTGGAAGTCATCCTGCCGACCAAGCAGCCATCCAGCCTAGGTCGCGACTTTGGGCGTAGCGCCTTCGTCCTCATCACTAGCTCGTGTGGATACATCCTCATGCTGATCATCATGACGCTCATTGTTCCCTACTTCTTCGCCGTGGTGGTGGGATTGGCGGTGGGAGAGCTGTTGTTTGCACGCTTGGCCGTCGGCTATGTTGCGCCTCCCTATCAATGAAGTGGGTTGCTTGGGTACAACGATGGGTCTTGATTGATATTTATGTATATACAGCATATGAATATAATGCATCTCGGTACAGTGCTTGTCGTTCAAGAGCCGGTCGGTGGAACCTACCAGACCTTTGGTAGGTCGAATGAGGGTGCCTCATACTAACACTCATCGTCTCAGGAAGACCCATCGTAACCGTTCATGTCGGAGAGTACCACCTCAAACTGTCCAGCCTTAATAACGGGGAAAGCAGAGAGGATCCCGTCTATCTTCCCCCACCATACCTCCCCAAACTCGCGATACCATTCCACCGTGCGTTGTAGACCCTCTTCAAAGGACGTATTTTGCCGCCATCCAAGTTGCTCCAGCTTTGCAGAGTCAATCGCATACCGATGGTCGTTGAATGGGCGGTCTTTGGTGTAGGTGACAAAGTCGGCGACAGGAACGTCAAAGATCTCGGCCAACTTACTGCACAGGTCGACATTGGCTACTTCGTCCGTGGACGCGATATTGTAGGTCTGACCAATCACTCCCTTGTGCAAGACGGTGTCAATAGCGTCCGTCGTATCTGCTGCATAAAGGTAAGGCCGTTTATTGGTTCCGTTGCCATGCAGCGGCATGCTTCGATGTCGCTTGAGGAGACATATGAATTTCGGAATCACCTTTTCCGGAAACTGATGTGGCCCATAGACGTTATTGCTGCGTATAATGATCGCTGGTAGTTTAAAGGACTTTTGGTAGGCATTCACCAGCATTTCGGCGGCTGCTTTGGTGGCCGCATAAGGATTCGTAGGCGACAGCAGTGCCGTTTCGCGTAGATCCGGCGTGTCGTCCTTCACCTCACCATAGACCTCATCGGTAGAGACGTGGATAAATTTGCGGATCGCAGCCGCTTTGGCGCATTCGAGCAAGACGTGTGTTCCATAGACGTTTGTGTGGGTGAAGGCATACGAATTCCCAAAGGACAGATCGACGTGCGAGTATGCGGCAAAATGCAGGATGGTGTCAATCTGATGGGTCCTCAGAGCCAGCGTGACATCCCCGGGCTTGCAGATATCGCCGTGCACAAATGAGAAGTTCGGGAGGCCTTCCAACATGTCGACGTTGTTTCTGGAGGCGCAGTACTCGAGATGGTCGAAGCAGACAACATGGTATGCAGCATACTGTTTTACTAAATGTCGCACCACCCAGCTCCCAATAAAGCCTGCTCCACCAGTGACGAGGATTTTTTTGATCAGAGGATCGGCCGGAAACTGGGTCCTCCCCGTCAAGCAACGAGCTTCTCCATCCTGCCTCATCCACTTACCCAGAATTTGCAACTTGTAAAGAAGAAGCAAAGTTACTACAGTGGTTGTCCGTATTCATCGCGGTCATTATTCTTCACACGCGCGCGTGCAAGATATGCCATGCGACATCAACAACCACTACGCACAACCCCTTCGTCATCGTCCCATCCACTCCAGATGGCATTTGCATTGCTCTGGTGCGGGAGCTCAGTAGCTGTAGATGAAATGGCGGATCACGCATTTTCGCTAGGTTCCGTCCTGTAGTCGCCTACAGGGCCCACGAATGGCACCTCACTACCAATCCGACTCAAGCTCGCTCTACGAAGCCGCAGCCTTATGACTGACGTTTTACAGTAGTTGCAACCCATTCGTGTCTCGAACCAAAGACTGTCACGAGGTTTCTTGTTGGCTCGAAGCCGAGTAGAGGAGAGGAATGTTCTCCCTATCTACACTCCATCTCCCAACTCCTCCGTACGTCACTTTGATTGGGTGACTTCCGCCATAACCGACGTGCGCGTGGATGGCTGGCCAATAGGAACACGGGGATTTTCAAACGTGCCTTGCACGGCCACTACCCCTTCGAATCCATTGGCTGCGAATAGCGGTAAAAGTAGGAACAATCCCAAATAGGAAATAATGCATTGACGGCGGGAAGAGCAAGAGAAATCCGCGTCACGCGAGCGATTCGTTCGGTTATTCCCAAATCCACCCGGTGGCACACTACACACTCTCCTGCTACACGCGGTGGGGCCGACGGTTATACTGCTGGATGGCCGACAGTCCCTCACAGTCACAGCGGCCAACATTGAGAGGCAGTGCTAGACGCTTCTCCCTCCTCACCGTCCTCCTCTTCCTCGCTACCCAAGTCTGGTTCTATAGCAGATCCTACCAGCGAGCAGACGCGCAGATATCCATTCAGTCCTCTCATATACCAAGCCAGCAGTCCTCTGTTATTCAGCCCACAAATCCAGTGGAGGCCCCCAAGGCCCAAGAGAGCGAATGGGTGGTGAAGGAGCAGCCTGCCATCGCGCCCGTCACCGTCAAGGCCCCCAATGCGAATGAGGGGAGGAACTTTCTCATCATGGTGCGCACCAACCATGACGATATCTCCTGGGTCACTGCGTATGTGCCCGTCCGTTACACCGTGCGGGCATATGTCGCGGACAGCGACGACGCCACGTATCACCCTCTCGTCAACAAGGGCCAGGAGGCTATGTCGTACCTCCAGTACGTCATTGACAACTACGAAAATCTCCCCGACACCTCGACCTTTATACACGCGCATCAATTTGCCATTCACAACAACCCCGTCTTTGGCAACGACATGATTCAAATGCTGCACAATCTGAATCCAGAGGTCGTGTACAAACATGGCTACATCAATCTCAATTGCAACAAAGATCCCGGATGTACAGAGACGTTCTCAGACAGAATGACCAAAGAGCCCGTACCCATGCACACCTGGTTTGCAGAGGCTTGGCCCATGATCTTCCCTGGCGAGACCCTGCCAGAGATTATTGCCGCGCCCTGCTGTGCCCAGTTCTCCGTCACAAGGGACCGCATCCGCGAACGCCCGCTCTCCTTCTATGTGAGGGCGCGCAATTGGCTCGTCGAGACCGAAATGAACAACTATTACTCCTCCCGGCTGTTTGAGTATATCTGGCATTATATATTCGGCGCGAATGCACATCATTGCCCAATGGAAATGTGGTGCTACTGTGAGCTATACGACAAGTGCTTCCCATCCGCCGATATCATGCAAATGGCGAAGCGCATTGGAAGCAACCTTTCCATCGACTCTGAAGACAGAGCTTCAGCCGTTGATATCATGTGCCAGAAGGAGCAGTGAGGATGGCGTACTTAGATTGCACAGATTGGCGGGACACTATTACTGTAACTTATTCAAAGACTCTCTGCATGTCTTGGAAGCTGACCAGTTCTCCGGTCAAAGACGCATAAACGGCTGAGTGGGGCAATCTTGGCATCTTGTAACTTCTTTATGCAGTTGGACTCCAATGGTCCGTTGCGTAACGAACGCACTTCGAAATTGTGGCTCAGACTTCGGCGTTCGGCTAATCTCGGATCCATGAACCACCTAACGATCTACACTTTACCACTCTCATATGCCAGTGATTCCTACCAGTGCCTCCGGAGCGCCCCATAAAACAAATAGGTATACCTCACCTCTCCCATTTTGACTTGTTGGGGTATCTCTTCCCAAGGAAAGAGAGCACCTTGTCCTGAATCTGCTGGATGTTGGTGCTATTGTCATCCAGCATATCGTCATTCATGCATAAGTACCCTGGAGCCGTAACGTCACTGTCTGGCTTATAAATATTCTCCAGCGTTTCTTCTAGCTCGCTGATGCTCGAGGGCTCGGTAATGAACGAAAAGATACCCTCAATATCCCCGACAACATATCGATACTTGTGGATTGCTTTGATTGCTTTCAGACGCGCAGCGCCAGTTTCTGGAAGCAGCGGACTTAGTCCGATCGGCGTGGTGCTGAGTAGCGTATGGATCAGACAATCACCACAGGCGGGGAACTGGCGCGTAATGCGATCATAGACGGCACTCGAATAGAATTCTGGGTCACGGCCGGCCTCTTGCTTCAGAAAGTCGCCTCCAAAGCAGAAATCGAATGTGAACTCCGCAGTGCACGTTTTGGCGTTGAGTTCAAGTAGGTGCATGGGCCCGTCAATGGACGTCCACTTCGGTGTGTAGGCTGAATGGGCTTCGAGGCCAGCATTTTTCAGCTGCTCATTGACTTGAGGCAGCATGGCAGCTCCTGCTCTTTTCTTCACGCTGCGGAGAGCTAGCAGGTACTCGTCTTTGATGGCGTGCCTCTTCCGAAGGTTGAGATACCCGTCTTGGTTTGCATCCATCTTCATCATGATGTAGCTCCACAGGAGGGCTTCACGATGTCTTTCAATTGTGTAGTGATACACTAAGAACCAGTTGTTAACCTGTCCTCCTTCGTGTCGGAAGCGATACACAGCGGTGGTTATGGCATCTTGTGGAAATGAGGCGTACGCCTCACGCATAATATTGAGATTCACAGAGCGGGGAGAGTGTGCCGGCCTATACCAAGACTTTTGACCAAACCTCTGATTCAATAGCCATGAGGAATATAGAGCAGGTGATGTCTCTCCAGCAAGTTTCAAGTCATTGCCAACCGGACGAGTCAGTTGCGTCCATTTGTCGTCGTGGAAAGAAAAAGCAGAACCAAAGAGAGCGTTGTAGATGTCGGATGAGGAAAGCTCGCCCAACAGCATGTCGTCATTCATGGAAATAACATGTTCCGTGGTTGTGTTTTTTAGATTTGGCATTTGGGATTCAATAGCAAAAGAATTGAATGTCGGAAGGCAACTCTGGTAGGTAAAGACATCTCGATGCGTCACAAGGTTGAAATCTGAAAACTTTTGGCCGGTCTTTAGCCAGCCTGGAACCTGCATATGCCGTGCACTTTTTGGATGTTCAAATGCTGCCGTCTCGGTGACTAGCACGTGCACATTCCCAAGCCAAGCGGCTTTACGATGTTTGCAAAGGCTTCTTATGGAGTACCGCAACTCGTCCCAGTCACGGTACCTATTTGTTGTTACCTTGAACCACGTGCCAATGTTCAAGCTGGAGCTATTCTCATATTTCTGCTTCATATGTTGGAATTGCGGCTCTGTGCCATTCACCCAGGTATAGACGGCATCGATTTTGGTGACACCAAGAGGGCCATGTAGCGGTTCATCATAGAGGCCCTCCGATATCCAAGCTTCCTCCCACCCGCTCAGCTCGACGTCTTTTATCGTTTCCTCAAAGCTCAGTTTTTGGTATAAGGGAAGCTTCGTCGAGTGCTTGACAAGGTCATTACATGTTTTGAAAGAGACTTTAGCCACCGGAGCGTCCACATTTAAAAACACATCGTCGCGACTTCCTATCCTGTGTGTGGTATAAATATACTGTATATAAAAGCCGCAAAGGAGACAGACAAAGATTCCCGAGACAAGGCGGAAGCGATGATGACCCTTTCCCAGCATGAAGAAAAACAATCCTCGCAATCGCGTAAATGCCGGACTTTGTGGCTGTAAGTGAAGAAGCGAGTGAAGGTATTGGAATTAGAGTTGCGCGCGTAACTGATAGCGGCTGTGTTCGGCCCAAAGAAAGTGGTCGCGTGCTCTAATTAAGTGACACAACTCTATGTATGGGCACGCTACACCTACGTGGATGGGGGAGTGGAGTAGCCCATACAACTATGACTAAGAGTATGAAGGAGGTGATGTGAAATTAAAACAGTCGGTCGGTGCCTTCGCGTCACCACTGGCAATTTCTCCTTCAAGACAGCGCTTTGAGGTTGATTTGTCACATTGGCCTTTAAGGCTTGGAGCTCGGGATCAGTAATCAATAACAACATTTCCCGCACCACGAATGCGACGTCGTAATTTTCGTGTTCTTAGATCCTCATGGAAGGTCCCTGCGACTCGAGCGCTCTGATATCTAAGCATAATCCAGTGACCCCACCATCCTATTTTGGGAGGATGCCAAAATTTGGAATTTTGTTTAAAAAAATAAAAAATATAGAGAGATAGAGGGAATAATAGCAATTCCCGAAATAAAAATAAAAAATAAAGAGAAATTTCATTTCCCGTATTCGTGCAGGACCCGTGTCTACGTGCCGCGCTTCGACTATTCACTGTCAGAACGCGACACTTTACAATTTGGAATAGGAAGTGGCAATCCTCTCTGCAGTGCCCTTTCAATGCTACCTGGAACGCAGGAGAAAGTGAATCACCACCATTCACCATTTGCCAGAAGCCAAGCGCCGCGTGTCAAGCTTGCCTACTTTGATGGGCTTCGCGGAATCGCTGCATTCGTGGTTTGCATACTGCACTTTCTTGAGGCCTCCTGTCTATATCATACGCCACTTTTCACAGAGCTTTCACGATGGCCAATATTCATATTATGGAATGGCCCGCTTGCCGTCATGCTATTTTACATGTTATCGGGTCGTGTCCTTGGGCTTTCATTTCTCAACAAAGATAGCTTAGCGCCACTTGCTAGTGCCTTTATACGAAGGCCGCTTCGACTTGCGTTGCCGCTACAGGCTGGAACGTTGTTGGCGTTTGTTTCATCACGACTGGGTTTATACAACTATGAGTCCGTCGAGGTGCACAGTTGCTGGTGGTATGGAGCCACAATGCCCGCCGAGGATGCGTACATTTCGCTCTGGAGATGCTTAAGGCTCACTTGGGGAATCTTCTTCTTCCTTCCCGCCGAGCTTCCCCCCTATCCAGGCAAAGTTATTTGGACCATTCCCTTTGAATATAGTGGCTCTTTTTTTGTCTACACGATATCAGCCATACTCATAACGCTACCAAAATCGAAAAGGGTGCCCTATTTCTCGATGTACGTCCTCTATCTTACATTTGCAAATACTCTAAACGCACCCTTTGCTCTTGGCTTGCTTTTCGCTCTTTTAAGATCGCAAAATGCACTGCCTCTTCCAACTAGGCGATTGAAATTGAGTCTTTGGACCATGTTTATCTTACTCAATTTCAGCTATGACCCATGGATGGGCGATAATGTCTTGTTACCTACATATTGCACCTTGTTTGTGAGATGGTTTCAGAATAATTTCTCTCTACCTGGTTCAGACCTCTTCAAATTAGATCTTTATTTGGCAGGTGCTGCCTTTTTGCTGCTTGTGGAACTAGACGAAGAGCTACAAGACTTTTTCTCTGGGCCATTCCCAAAATTCCTAGGACGCGTCAGCTTTGGGTTGTATCTCATTCACCCGCATCTACTAGGTATGGTAGTTGGAAAATCCTACCTCGTCATCGACAACTTCTTCCCATTCATGCTCTCCGGAACGTCATATTATTGCTTTCTCTTGCTCATGTTCGTTATTTATATCCCTTTGTCACTTTACTGTGGATATCTATTCACCATTTTTATTGATGAACCAAGTGTGCGATTGACAGCAAAGCTTGCGGCTGCTCTCCTTCCGCATCAGGAGGTTCAATTACCACGAATATAGAAAGCCTAATGGCTGAATACAATGACGGACGCTCTTGTACATACGTGATAGCAATCATGTGTCCGACTAAAATTTTGCAACAAAGTTCATTGTGCAATCAGGCAATGATTCTCGATAAGCCGTCACCAGGTAACGAAAGTAGCTCGCCAGTTGTTGGTTCCAACAAGATGTACTCGCAGAGCAACAAGCGCAACTCACAGTCCATGAAATGCAATGACGTATTTATTAGCCATAGCAATGATATTTAGATCATTTTCAATCATAGCAATGTAGATTATTGTAACATGTCCATCTTTTGATCATCCCAATAATTACACTCCGTGGAGGCACGTCACGTAAGAAGGGTCGCCGTGTTTCACGCGCTTGGTAAATAAGCTATCACGCGATAGCCAGAAAATATGCGCGGCATCCAAGGACTCATTACAACGCCGTGCATCCTGTTAGTTGGTTAGTGCACAGGCCCAATACTACGATGGCGAGGGTGGTTCGAATCATTACGCTGGCATTAATATCAGCTGTTTTAATCTTTCAGTTGCTTATTAAGAACTATCTCAGAGTTCTACATAGCCCAACCAGGGGAAGTCAAGAGGTCTCAAGCATATGGCTAGATGAGAGTGGACGAAAGGGAGAATACCCTAATACAAGGTTTCAAAATGCACCTGAAGACATAGACGTAAACGACTTGGCGGGGGACATATTTGATGGTGAGGAAAAGAAACTGGCATTATCACCTTCAACCCGGTTCTCCAAAGACGCTTATTTCATGTTGATGTCTTCTGAGTCAGACGAGAATGACTACTTTTTCCGAAATTTGCGGATCCTGATTTTTCAATTGCTTCATAAGCCAGAGACGAGAGATTCCAAGCGGGCAGTGATAGTCATTGTGATTCCAAAAGTCGCACAATGGAAGAAAGACCGACTACTTTTGGATGGAGCTCAAATTATGGAAGAAGAAGCATTTACCCCGAAGAATCTCTCGCCTGAAAGTGAACGATGGAAGCATACTTTTTTGAAGCTGAAGCTATGGAAGATGGTGCAGTTTGAGAGGATTGTTTACATCGATTCCGATTTCTTACTTCTCCGACGAATCGATGACATATGGAATGAATTTCCGATTCATACGCATAGGAAACCGAAAAAGGAGGATGTTTACCAATGGGTTTTAAACAAGACACAAATCAAAATTATTGGTGACCTTGAGGATCATTATCCTTACACATTTTCCGCTGTACAGGCGAATTATCCTCATAGTCAATCCCCCCCACCTCGTCCTTATGGTTACATGAACACCGGCTTATTTATTTTGGCTCCGTCGCTGGCGCATTATGCATCACTCATGTACAATGCTGACAACACCCTCGTTCCCATTCACCATGACGGAGAGCAAGGCTTTATCAATGAGTATTTCATGGATTGGACATACTTTCCAATTAACCGATTAGACCCTAAATGGAATGTGAATTGGGCAATTCCAAGTGACCTTAACAATACTTATTTATTGCACGGCCATTATTGGCTTTCGACAGGGTATCACGGTGGAAATGTGACTCTTACCCCAAATGATGCCCGTAAGGAAGAACTTACCATTTTGAATACTTGGCCCGATATAAAATTAACAACTCTGTGGTGGAAGAGTTATTTTGAGGTACTTGACTTTCACGATTCAAGGAAATGATCAAAGCTGAAGCACAATAAATCAAGTTCTTGAGAGATGGTTCAAGTTCTTGAGAGATGGTATTTCTATCTTCAACGGACTATATTTCTGCAGATGCGCAGTTCTTGAGCTGAGAAATTTATGCCAAATTTGTACTAGTTGTGGAACAAGATGTTGCAGAGTTCGCAAACGATAAGTCACAGGGCTCCAAGTTTGATTAATTGAAATCATTTACGCAAAGTTCGCTGCCTGAGGAATCGACTAGTGTATTTTCCTGCACCCTTTTCAACATGCATTCACAGTACAGCCATTCGTAAGTTCAGTGTATCACATGGAACTTCTCATTGAATTATATTTGAGTCAGCCTGAAGTGTACGAGTATTACCGAATTTTGTAATCTATTGCGGGGCTGTGTAGTGTTAATCCGATAAGGAGAATGGTGATTATGAAGTAAGTTCATCAATAAAAGAATAGACGGATTAAAGGTGCTTGCAAGATTTGAAGGAGTAGATAGACGATTACGATTCATTGGATGGCCGGAAACCTTCATTTTGATATTCTTGGGCTTAATAATTGATCAGCCATAGGGTGAAATTCACTTGCATAATTTTGATGTTGTAGAGGGCAGTGGTTGTTCCTCGCTCGTTGCGGATACCACCTGAGTTTTCTCTCACATCGGCCGGCTTGATCAAATGTCAATTACATTATAATCGAGAGAAGGAAGATGAGCGGTACGGAGCGGACTAAGAGTGTCGTCTACATGCTGCTAAATGTGGTCTCTTCAATCGCCCTAGTATTCACGAACAAAGCGGTTTTTGACTATCCGGAATTGCGGGGTATGCCAATGTTGTTTACGGCATTTCATTTCGCTTTCACGGCATTGGGCTTGTACGTCTTTTCTCGACCCTTTGTTGGTCTTTTTGAGGCGAAATACGTGTCTCGGAAGAAGATGTTGCCCATTTCATTGGCTTTTGCACAATTTGTGGTTTCAACCAACTTGTCACTGGCCTTCAATTCAGTCGCATTTTATCAGATGGCCAAGGTCCTCACTACACCGGTTATTGTTGTTATCAATCTGGTATTCTATCGAAAATACGTGTCGCTGAAAGTTGCTAGCGCTCTGGGCTGCACTTGTCTAGGGGTGGCTTGTACAATAGCTGGGGAATTTGGAACCTCGATCCCAGGGACTATCTTTGCGGGTACAGGTGTTTTGGTCACCTCTGTCTATCAAATCTGGATTGGTACAAAACAGAAGCAATTCGACGTCACGTCTTCACAGCTTTTACTCAACCAAGCACCTTCTTCTGCGCTGATGCTGCTTATTGTTGCACCGTTCAGTGATTCCATACCTACGTTCTCTTCTGTCCCAACGGCAGGATGGGTAGCATTCTTCTTTTCTGGCGTCATTGCACTTTTGGTAAACTTGTCGCAATTTTTAATCATCGGCAAGACCAGTGCTGTAACCTACAACGTTGTCGGTCATATGAAGACCTGTATCATTGTAACCGCAGGATGGGCTATGGCCAATCAAGCAGTCGCAACGAACGATATTGTTGGGGTATTGCTTGCGATTGGCGGGGCATTAGCCTACACATATTACTCCATGGCCCCAGCAATTCCACCACCAGCTCCTACTTTGCCAAAATGATTGGGTTCTGGACCTTGTAGAAGTGGCGCCTTTTCATGTCATCATGCGCGAACAAGGCTTTATCTTAATGGCAGCCCGAGTCTAAGTCAGCACTTTGGACTGCGCTGATGGCTGGATACTTATTTATTTTAGAATTGAGAATTACGCCTAGGAGTTTAAGACCAAAAAAGGGTTTCACCGAGGTACCTACATGTACTTCCCAAAGATGTCACTATTAGAATCTTGTGATTGAAAATAGAATTATCTACCTACTGCTGGTCCCCTTCGTCCCATGTCGCGTCCATTCGATTTGAGAGCACGTGCAATTTTTGAGCTTGCGATCGGACCACATCACCAACGGGAAAAGCGGATTCCAGCTTGCGCAGAATCCTGGGACAAGAAAGGGAAGAAGGTTTTCGTTGACTGAGTCTATTTAGACTTTGCACTGAAGGGTGTCTCCGTCGTTTCTCGTTCACCTGAGCTACAATTTTCGCGCGGAGTCGATAGCTGACCAACATGTTGGCCATTTTCTCTGGCGGGCGCACTTTCCTTCGCCTCACACTGTTTCTACTGCTCTTTACCGGTCTGTTGCTCTTGGCTTATGTAAATCAAATGGGATATATAGATTCTGCGAACACTGGAATGAAGCTTAGCCAACCAACAAATATGCCGGAGTTCCCGCGTAAGATTTGGCAGTCATGGAAAACGCCTGTTATACTAATTGAAGGCGGTGACAAGGATGCTGCAAAGTCCTGGCAAGTTGTCAACCCGACGTACAGATACGAGCTACTCACCGACGACGGAGCAATCACGTACGTGCAGGAACGCTATAATGAATCGCACCCTGAGATAACGAAGATCTTCACCGATCTTTCCGATGTTATTCTCCGCTCCGATCTACTCCGTTACTTACTATTATACGCCGAAGGTGGAGTCTACAGTGACCTTGATACTACTGTCTTAAAACCAGTAGCAAAATGGTTGCCACCTCAGAATGTTGGCCCTGCTCGCTTAGTTGTGGGCGTTGAGGTGGATGAACCAAAAGATGTTGTGAGCTTTGCCTTCTGCCAGTGGACAGTGATGGCCAAACCAGGACACCCAACGTTTTGGTATATGATTGAGGGTGCAATAGAGCGGCTGAGAAAGCTCGCGATAAAGCAGGGCACTTCAATATCCGCAATCAAAGCTAGTTATGGAGAGGTTCTTGATACCACTGGTCCTGTGGCGTGGACCAATGCAGTTTTCCAGAGTTTGAGAGAACAAACTGGGAAGAATATCACAGCAAGCGATGTCCACGGATTGACCGAGCCCCTTCTAATTGGAGATATCCTGGTTATGCCTGTGACCTCTTTTGGAAATGGTCAAGGGCACTCGAACTCGAAGAGTATTGAGGATCCCGCCGCCCTCGTTTCGCATCACTTCAAAGGTTCTTGGAAGTCATCGCATCCGCCTGGTCAAAAAGCAGAACCTGCAGAAGAAGAAAAGAAGGAAACTTAGTGTAATTTATACCATTGAATGTAATTTGTAGGTCTATTTTACATGTACATAGCAGGCATTTTGTTGAATCTCTAAGACTTGGTCCATGAGTAATTCACTTGCTAAGAAGATACGCCCTTCTGGAGACGGAAGACATTGCTTCTCAGCATCTTCCTTACGTTGGAGATAGGGCATCTGGTGGCAAGTTCCGAAACGCGTATTTCAAATATGGACATTGCGGGGTATCGAATTGCCTAAAGCGTAACATCCCTTTCGCCCAATGGGGATACTCAACATTTTTATCCGTTGCCGACTCTTGAGTTCAACCGAAGGTCGCCCAGAGATAAACCTAATGCGATTGGCAGGGTATCGGTGATACAGTAGGCTCATGGAAGCTTTGCACCACGCGAGGCCGTTTGCAAAAACAGTCTATTTCGATGGATTACGCGGTATAATGGCCTCCATAGTGTGCATCCACCACTGGGTGTTGCTGGTCGACTACCTCAAACTTCAACCTTCTCTTCCATGAACCGATATCCAATTGCAATACTATGGAATGGTAAAATTGCTGTTCTTATTTTTTATGTTTTATCGGGCCGAGTGTTGGCAACAAGTCTATTCAAATCCTTGCCGACACAGAAAGGGAAACTTGCCAGGGTTTTAATACGCCGACCCTTTCGATTGTTCTTGCCTGCCCTTGGCATAGTTCTAACAAACTACGTTCTTTGGAAATTGAACCTTTATGAGAATGCGGCCGAACCTGGATCTCTCCTTTGGACTTCTTACTTTCAATTGTTTTTCCCGCATGAACAACGAGCATATTCCCTCCGAATTGCTCTGAATGGCTTCGTCAAATTGCCCGTTGTTGCCAAACCCCTAGATTACGATTATTCCGGAGCTGTAGTTTAGACCCTATCCGAAGAGTTCTTTGGGTCTTATTACGTCTATACATTATCGGCAATAACAGTGGCCATTCCAAAAAACCATCAAATTATCTTTGGGTTTATTGTAACACTGTGGCATTTCTGTCTCGGAAATTTTACTGGATTGTTTTCAATCGGCTACTTTCTTGCGCTGCTTAGTCACCATCAGATGTTCTCCTCGCATCGGCTACGGTTTTCATTTCGGGTGATGCTACTTTCTATTATCGCAGTCGTTTTCACAGAGAGTCTGCATTCAAATGTGTTTTATGTTGGTTTCGAGAGTATCTTATCGAACTTTCGGGATAACTTTAACATTGAGCATAGTGCATTCACGACTTGGGGGAACCCTACTGCCGACTTGGAATATCTTATTGCGGTGATGTGTTTTATTTACATGGTTGAGGTCGATCTTGTGACACAGAGGCTGCTGTCGTCGCGTCCTGGTGCATTTCTTGGAGGGTGAGCTTCGCTATGTAACTTGCGCTGTTTGGGATAATCGTCTGTATGATGGCATCCTGGACATCTCCCAAACCGTCCACAAACATTATCATCCTGTATTCTCTTCCAATATTTATCTTCTCAATTGTGACCCTGCTAATTGCCTCATGGTACTTTACGATATGGGTGGATGACGCTTGTGTTGGTGTAGCGTCTCATGTGTCTCACGCTTTCCTCTCGCCAAGTTCAATACCCGTCGATTATGCGACCCCTTATAAAGGATTCGCGCTTATGACTGGACTAAAATACTTATACCTGATAACAATTGGCATGGGAGCGGAAGGAGCTTTAGCAGATGCCAAAAGCGTATTGACCACTTTTTCGCGTACAGGGGAAGACAAATCAGTGCAAAGCATTTCAATGCAGACGTTATTTGCGAATGAGGATCCAGCCAGTGATTCTCATCAAGAATTTCCGGCTTTACCAGTTGAATGGAAATCAGATTGCTTCTAATTACAATCACAGTAGATGCGATTCGACGTGCCCAGCACACCTGTCAATGCATCAAATGTCGCACTCGTCTGAGATGTAGCGCTTTCAGAAGACTTGCTAAAATTTAGTGGTTCTGTGGAATAGTACTAGGTTTATCAGCCGAGTCAAATCCAACATACTTATCATTGATAGAAATGGGCTCTAGGATAGCGAGCGCGTCCATATCTCATCAAAAGGTACTGCTTTCTGTGGATTAGACTTTCATTCAAGCGAAAGTCTCATGCGGTGCTATATGTGCGAGGCAATGGGATCATCGACATTTACGGCTATTGGCTCATTTAGTCTGCGAAGTGGGAGGTAATAAGGACTTTGTTTCTCCAGATAGTCTTCATCAATAAAGCAATTGAATTAGACTCTTTCTAAAAACTTTGTGAAATTTGATGCCGATGCGTGAAGCTGGATGAGGGTACTTTCGCTTCTTTTCCAATCGACTCTACGTGAAACCCAATCTTACACAACCTCTCCGAGTCAATTATGGACCGTCCATCAAATAAAAATGCTGGCTGCACCATGCTGTCGTATATCTTTTTGTAATCTAGATTTGTGTCCTTAAATTCATCCCATTCAGTACATATTATTATCGCGTGCGCGTTTGTTGCAGCCCCATACGCGTCAGTGCATATGTCAGCAGTTTTATCGGAAAGGTCAAGGTAAATCTGGCCAGCTTCAACCTGTGGATCGTAGATTGAAATCTTAGCTCCTTCAGCTAGCAGGTATTTGCAAAGCGCAATTGCAGGGGACTCACGCGTGTCCGATGTATCCTTTTTGAATGCAAAACCAAATAAAGCTACTCGTTTTCCATCGAGGGTATTAAACAGACATGAGACAACACGACGGACAAAGCGCATCTTTTGATACTCGTTGATTGAAATCACTTGCCTCCAGTACTCCGCTACCTCTGGAAGGTGCAAAGATTCAGAGAGATACACAAGATTAAGAATATCCTTTTGAAAACACGAACCACCAAACCCCACAGACGCTTGTAAGAATTTGGGGCCTATTCGAGAGTCAAGTCCACAAGCGTTCGCCACTTCGTTTACATTTGCTCCAGTAGCCTCACAAATGGCACTGAGAGAATTAATCGATGATATTCTTTGTGCCAGTAAAGCGTTTGCAGCAAGTTTGGAAAGTTCGCTAGACCATAAGTTGAGTGTAAGAATTTGCTCTCTTGGAGTCCATGCTGCATAAACATCCGCCAATGTAGCGGCTGCTTTCATTCCACTTTTCGTCTCCAAACACCCAATCAAAATTCTGTCCGGATGGAGAAGATTAGGTATAGCAGTGCCTTCTGCAAGGAATTCCGGATTGGAAAGTATATTGAAGTGCACATCCTTTTGTGACCCAGCCTGAAGGATTGCCCGCATACTCTCAGCGGTTTTGCATGGCACAGTCGACTTTTCGACCACAATTTTGTCGCTTTTTGCAACCTTTGCGATACGCCTGGTGGCCGTCTCAATGTATTTCAAGTCTGCACTGAAGCCTTTCCCGAAACCAGAAAGCTTTGTCGGCGTATTGACACAAACAAAAATAATGGACCCTTTTTCAATACCTTGATCTACATCCGACGAGAAGAACAGGTTTTTCCCCCGCACCTCGTCCACAATCTCCTTTAGGCCAGGCTCGTAGATTGGAAGTTTATCAGAATCCCAAGCCTCAATTCGCGCCTGATTGACATCCACAACGGTCACCTCAATTTGAGGGTTCTTCAAAGCAATGACAGCACACGTTGGAACGCCAACATAACCAGCGCCAATGCAGCAAATTTTCATTGTCGTCGTTTGTCGCGTCGTTGCGTGTCCCGTTTCGCATTAACCCTTTTTGGGAAAAACCTCAAAATGGACAGGCGTTGCCGAATGCGTGATGAAATAAAAAGCTCTGGTTGGTCCGCGGAGCATGACGCGGGATTCTTCTAATTTCAATTACTCTTGTGAACTCGGGTCTTCTATGAAGAAGTCTAAGCCAATATGTCTCCTCGAAGGAGTAGCATTTTGTAGTAGTCGGACAATTCGGATACGCCGGATTTGACCGTCCATTTGGGCTGCCACCCAAGCTTCTCTCTAGCCACAGTGGTGTCAGGCTTTCTCTTTTGCGGATCGTCTGTGACAGCAGGCAAATTGATGATCTGAGATGATGAACCAGCAACATCACGCACCATTTCAGCAAACTCTTCAATTTCGAACTCTTCAGAATTGCCGATATTGACAGGGGCACTGTAATCCCCTTCCATCAGGGCGATTAGACCGTCAACAAGGTCATGTACATACTGAAACGACCTTGTGGCTTTTCCATCTCCGTAGATCGTTAGGTTCTCGCCGCGCAGTGCTTGCATGAGAAAATTGCTTACGACGCGTCCATCACCTGGGTGCATCCGAGGACCAAATGTGTTGAAAATTCTAGCAACTCGCACATCTACACCGTCTTTTTGCGCGTAAGAGTATGTGAGTGTTTCCGCGACACGCTTTCCTTCGTCATAACAGGCTCGCGGCCCGATCGGGTTGACATTCCCCCAATAGGTCTCGCGCTGTGGATGCTGCTCGGGGTCTCCATAGACTTCCGAAGTACTGGACAGCAGAAAGCGAGCTTTGACACGCTTCGCAAGGCCCAGCATGTTCATTGTTCCAAGAAATGACGTCTTTATAGTTTTGATTGGATTGTACTGGTAATGAACCGGGGAGGCCGGACACGCCAAGTGGTATATTCGATCGCATTCAATGAACAGAGGGTTCACAACATCATGTCGCACAAACTCAAAGTGCGGATGCCCAAGCCAGTGAGCAAGGTTTGTTTGATTTCCGGTGAAAAAGTTGTCGATACAGATAACCTGGTGGCCTAGGAGCATCATCCGATCAACAAGATGGGAGCCAACGAATCCAGCACCACCAGTGACCACGATACGCTTCTTCTCGCTCAATGAAAGTGCTCGTACAGCAGGATACTCACCAGTCCTGCTGACCCTTAGCATTTTATCTCCGTCCAATGACGGCCGGTTGAAGTATATTGCCTGTAATTGAGCGAGGTCGACACGACTATCGCAGTCATCGCTGCCAACAGTTCGTATTTTCTGGCCTGTCTTGTCCAGGATCGAGGTTCTGCGGACCAAAGTGGGCTCTATCTGACTCTGCATCAGCGTAGTGTTTGGGCCGTGTAAAGCAAAGTTTAGGACAGCAGCGAAGGAAACTCTGTTGCACGTGCCGGCTAGAACTGTCGTGACTACGAGAAGACGTAAACGTGAAAGTCAAGCAATGCATGTTTCTACCACTACCAACTACCTCCTCATCGATTGCATGCAGCTTCTGCACAGCTGCAGCCATAGGAGAATATTGCCAACTGCGATGACTGTAGTACCAGCCTTGCATGGTATAGGCAGCTTACATTAGCTACAAGTTCAATATGTACTTGCCGTTCGAAAGGCTCTAAAGGCAGAAAGTCCCTGCCGCTTGCCATATGTGTCGAAAATATAGTAGATGGCAAAGTACCTGAATAGAATATAGCTCAAGATCGCCATCGTATTTGTGGCTATTCGAGCCGTTGTAAAAGTATGCTTTGAACTCATACCACACTGACTTACGAACCACCTTAGATGTAGAAATGGCGTACTACATCGTTAGACAAAGGGGAATTTGCGCATTACCTCATATTCATCACAAGAAAAATTAAAACGAAGAACACACCTTTGTCCGCTTCTTGAATTGAGGCAATCCAGGACGCAGATAGACCAATGCTGATTCCTACATGATGAAGTATAATTCCCCGGCTAGGTCGGAAGATTGATTGCCTGCCTTCCGCAAGTATGTCCAGAAGCAGGTAGATTAATTCCGTTCGGATGACATTCACGGCGTCTTCATCTCGAGTACTAATGAGATCAGCTGTAGCCCATTTCCCTTGTTTTAAAACCGAGATAGACGCTGCACTGATAACAAAAGCGTGAAGCGAAGCAATAAGTTTCTTCCTCGTTTCGAAGTTGAAACGGCTGACGGGCTTCGCATTAATGGCAAATCGGGCAGTTAAGAGCGCGCCTGAAGCACTTAGCTGACTATATTTTAGCCATTTTTTGTTCATTGACGACTAGGGTCATCTTTCATGTCATTTTCACAGGAAGACTCGTAAGAGGGGAACCCAAAGACAACCAATTTATGCCAATGAAAATATACGGCGGACTTTATAAAGCTCGAGAGAGGAACCTCAGTTACAGCCTACGAGATTCTAGATAGAGGGTTTGTTGTTCGAGAGCAAGGCGAACCGGCAGCATCCTGGAACAAATGTAACTACGCTGTTATGGATCATTACCATTGGAGGACGAGTCTTCTTGCATAAGGACCGATATTGACTCTCCTGTGAACAAAAGATGCCTCTGACATGCCAGGAGACGTCTAATGTTGGTGAGCCAATTTTATTCTCAGATATCAGAACAATAGATGCCAATCTTTTGAGTCAACTTTCCTGTCTCTCTTCGGAGAATCGTGCTTGAAACATATTAATTGGTGAATAGGGGCCGATTGCCGTCTCTATTACATACCTGTGACAGACTTGTGATACTGTTGCCGCTCAAATTACATGGCTGATAACTAGATGGTAGCAAATCAAAAGACTGTTTTCGAGAATAATTCATAGCTACCGAGAAATATTGCACCGCCTAAGCCAATCCAGATGATCCTAGGAATGATACCGGAAAACATTACGGAAACTCCTTCGTCGTTGAGCATCTTCGATACGAGTCTCAGTGCAGAAATGTCTTTTACTTGAGAAAGTATAATTCTCGTTCGTACAACATCGAGTGGTGTGGTAATTGCCGCCGAAAGAGAACCCGCTATGGACCCACAAATAATTGACGTGATTAGACTGATCTCGCCGTGAGGGGATCTGTCAGATGAAGCCGCTAGAGTTTTGAGAAACTCAAACAAAGGAAACTGAATGCACCCAAATGGTACTTCTCTCGCAATAGTACTCCACCACCCTTTATAGAACGCCGCAACGCCACCCAATTTCCACAGCTGCTCAATTGCAGTAGCTGTGCTCAAAGCAGAGTTTTGGTTGACTTGCATGAGGCTTTTCACAGTATCAAACGGAACTCTCACCAAAGCGGTAAGGATCTCCGCAATAGTGGACGCAATTAAATGGGATGACATACCCGTGTTTAGCGCGGCTTTCGATCCTTCATATGAAAGGAAAAACAAACCAGATGCCGGTCCGCTCCCCAGAATTACACTTCCAATGCCGGCATATAATCCAGTAAAACCTCCAGCAAGAAAAAATCCATTTGCAATTTGCAAGCGCGTCTTTATCGTATCTAGTGGGTACATAATCAAGTCAACTAAGACTCCTGCAATTGCTCCAGATATCAAAGCTTTCATGAAATGGAACTTTGGATGGCTAAGAGGAATTGTTTCCTGTTGCAAAAGTAGCTGCATAGTTCTAACATTCGCATGACAGTGCCCAGCTTGATTTACTCTCATTGTTACTACGGACGAATCTGAAGTTTTATCAATGTCAACGTGACAGCCTTTCGCTTCCAACAATATTTTTGCAATCAAGGCTTCTTGTCCAACCTGTTCTTTGCACGAGTCGGGTTCATCTTTGAGGTCTACCAAGTCAAAAAAATCCAAAGGATGCCGGCAATTTGCATATTGAAGATGCTCATAAGATGCTTGTGCAACATGCCTCATTTGTTCATCGTCAATAGCAGAAATTTCGTCTGTTTCCGGGACCTGCGGAGACCTACAATAGCCACAGATTCCAAACACCGCTAATCGACAGAAAGGCCGCCATCTCATGTTCGTAAAAATGATTCAAACTATCATTTGGGTATTCACCTGTTTTCTCGAACCCGCGTTTTGAGTTTAGCACTGATATGGAGATTCGAAGACCCGAAAGATTGAGAAGCTTTGAGTTCAAAGATTAGGGATATGCGCAAATTGTCGATTATTATCCACGGGTATTTGACCGTGGGAGGACGGACAAAGATGGCATCGCTGATGTCAACATTCCTACAATGAAAGAAACACGCCAAACGCAGACTATGGATGTCGTTTACTAAACCTTCAAATGTGAACTTGGCATGCATACTGCAGATGCAAAGTCAAATAACTTACATGATTTTCCTTTGTTGGACAGTAAGCAACGAAAAGACTCACAGACTCACTACTACTGTTTAAAAAACCACAAAAATTGGTATAGTCCCCAAGCTTTTAAGGCCAGCTATGGGCCCGGATTCCTTTCTGTCGTAATCCTTTGAACAATCCATATGAATCCTTCAGGTTTCTACTCAAGCCGTCTCCCCAGATACCGCGCATAGGTGCGATATCGACATGATGTTCAAACATCATTTCATCAATCAACCCTGCAACTCCATTATCTTCGAGAAGTAAAAAGGCAAAAGGGTCCTCAAGTGGGGCGGAATCAATGTCAAGCTTGATCACAAAGAAATCATTTTCTGTTGCTAATGATCGGATAACTTTTCTAATGTCCAATTTAGAATCATCTAGAGTCAATGGAACATTCATGAGGGAATAGGCCCCAACAAGGTCGTCGGGGATTTGAGCATATACTTCTTTTGGTTCCAGTGTTTCAGCTTCGACGGCAACAAACTTTGAGAAATGCAGTCCGACATGTCGATAAGTATTATAGAACCACTCACCTGACGCTGCATTTGATGAGCCTCGCCAGCTTCCGAAGTATGCACTCCCCAGGTCTAAAAAGACGTTTTTCGGTTTACTTTGGGGGCTCAAGCTCATTGTGAGACAGTTGCCACCATTGTACCAAGGTGGAAGACCTCCAAACATCCACTTGTCGCTCTGGATATTTCCAGTTCTATTCGTATAATAAGCGTACGGAGCATACCCTTGTGGTATAAGATGTTCTTTACTTTGGCTCCTAACACCATCCATTTTCGGATTTGTCAATGCATTGTGACAAACTGTATTATCAAAAGGGTCTCGCAGCATACCCCAAAGAGGCTCGATAAGTTGGACACCGCTTCTTGAATACTCTGCTGGGCCACCCCCGATAGAACATTCTTGGTAGTAGTGCAAGCTGGACATCAGGTTGTCTGCAGGCTGAGTAACCGCTGCTACACTTATCGAGTTATTGTCAGGCTGATTATATGCTTCTATCCCGCTTTTGAGTTCCAGAATGCGAAACATTATCTGCTCACTCAGACTAGCGTGTTCTGGTTCGGCTATTTTGTTACAGATATCATGCTGCCAGGCTTCTATGTTTTCTAACCATAATGATTCGAAAATTGACGATTCATAATGCGAGAACCTCCAGCAACAATTTATTAAACCAGAGGTCCCGGGAGAAAGGTCGTCAAATTTGACATTGCCGAGTAGTAATACAGAGAGCAAAAGACAAGTAGACAAGATATAGCATTTAAATGCAAACACCTTTTTGAGCAAAGGGAGCATTGCTAGTAATTGCAAAGGCTAGCAGTGTTTGATTGACTGAGACGGAAATTTCAAGACACTGCGGCACTTTTTTAGAATTATGCGCTTTGCTCATCAACCAAGGACAAGCTCAAAATTTCTCAGCAGCTTTTGAAGGCATGTCAGTTGCAATAATGAGCAGTATTTTTTCAACTTTGAGTGTCATAGATATTTTAAAGGAAAAGCACGATTTATTGGGGCTCTGTACATCGTCCGATGCATTGGTGATTTGAAGTAGTGCAGCCGGGCATCCGACCACAGCATATTTCATTTCAAAAGCAAAATCTTGAAACGATAGGGCTCATTTGTATAGACGACTGCTTCTATGAATGAACTAAAACAGTCATGTCCATAGCCAAAACATTTTCTCGTTGACTTGGAATATTTTCGACTGAAATCATAAACAGCGGCTCTGTGTCTTATTTTGTGGCTAAATTTGGCGTGTTGATCACAGATGCTCTACAACCATTTTGCAGCCGCAATCATTCTTTTAGCAAGATCTTCTTAGTTACAAACGCGTCAAGGCATGTTCGCTCTATACCTGTTTTATTAAAGGAGAATCGCCTATGGGCCGCTATCCCAAAAGGTCCATGGACTGGTGAAATACGTTTAGAGCTCGCGTCAGAGGCGAGACGCTTATGTCAAGGCTTGCACTTCTCGCAAGTGCAATACACGGCTGCCTATTCAAGACGTCGAACGCGAGGGAATTCGACCTTCGATATGTGGAGTCAAAAGCGTTAAAAAATCAATTGCGATGTGGATGCTTTTGTCGGATGGAAGATGGTTGCTATCACCTAATGCTATCAGAAGACGAATGGGGAATTGCTGAGGTCGTCTGTGATCTCCTTCAGCCATTCGGTTGAAGCAACGCGGGTCGCTTCATCTCAAAATGAGCGCAGTTCAACCTCTATCATAGAAATGTGTGAAAAGCAGAATGAATACATAATCGTAGAAGAGAGCTTCGCAGTAGCATTGCGAGATGCCAAATACGAAGTTCTTTAAACACTATCTAAAGATAGACAGGATTGAAAAGTGCGCTGGTTACGCCAGCATTTGGACCCAGGGGTTCTAGCTGACGTGCGAGAATGTATGAAAACCCATTTCGAGATTTGGACGCCCCAGCAAGGGCGACCACAGAGCCCAACAACCGCATCTGCCGAGATCATTCGAAGATACGCTGTTTCGTGACATCAAGTATGGGGTAACCCAAGGGCCAGATTTGGATGCTTACTTAACGTCGGGCATAGTCCCCGGGCAATCTGGATCTACGAATTTAGAGATTACCAGGTTGAGTACAATCAATGGCTTTAATGGCTCGGGCAGTCCTCGCGATTCCTTATGGGTCTGTTTCAGTGGAGCGGTTAGTTAATGGCGGGAAGAACAAGATCAACGTGCGTCGATACTCACTCCATGGTGAAACTTTTCGAATTTGATGCTTCTGAATAGCCGTAGTCATATTTCTATGGATTCTACAATATAAGTCGTCCATAATTTTCCATATTTGACCCTTGAGCTCTAGTTGGAGCGTTTTGCTTGTTATCTGCAGATAAAATGCAGATAGACAGAGCAGAGCACCTATGATAGTGACATTTCAGGTGCAAAGCACATTATTGTCATATGTGCTATCCTCTGGTCTGTGCGAAGTCCTACTTCCATCCACTTGGAGTTATTTAAAATTTTGGAGTTGCGCCATTTCTGGTTAATTCGTAGCCAAGTGTGGTATTTGGTGCCTGAACCATTGAGGCTTGTGGACGAAACGGGCCAAGCACCAAATGACTACTACGGCATGGGCACAGGCTTAGGGCTAAAGAGAGGGGGATTGACTGCTGGCTGTGGATGGAGCACGTATCGGGTAGGGATCGTTTGTTCCTTCCGAATAGGACCGAAGGATGCAAGGGGAGTGAACAAGAGCCCCTAGGACCCACCTGTGCGTTATATAGAAAGAGCAGCCCCGCTTACCGGGGCAGACACGCTTTAATTACTGTTCTTTGTTTTCGATCACCGAGTGTCCCTCCAGATTGTGATCCGCTGAGAACCGATTCAGATCCAGAAAACCACACAGGAACTCGTTGGATGATGATTTTATTTCATTGAGGGATATGATCATTGTTCCATCAACCACTCAACGAGGCGCCAGCTACCCTAACGAGCATCCATATACCATCAAATCTCTGAGCTGGGGTTGCATCTTCTTGAAAGGATATGATGCCACTTTACGCGAAAGAATTTTGTGACACAAGGACAACTAGGAGAGGAGCTTTCTGGATCTCAATTTGGATTATTCTGTCTGCATCTTTCATCACATTCAACAAATGGCTTCTCGTTACAGCGCACTTTCCCTTTCCATATCTTCTTACTACAATTGATTTATCAATTGCTACTACTGCACTCCACTTTACAGCTCACTATACACATCTTTTAGACAACAAAAATTTTACTGTCACGAGAGGATTTATGTTTCAGTTCATTCTTCCTAGCAGTATTCTTTTTACTATTTCTCTGTGTATTGGGAATCAAGCTTATCTTTACCTCAATATTGCCTTTAGCCAAATGCTCAAAGAGCTAACACCTCTGACATTGATAATTATGTCCTTGATGGTCGACTTTAAGAACACAGATCTCGTCGTATTAGCAAATGCCGCAATTATTGTAGCTGGAGCTTTACTTGCTGCATACGAGGATATACCCGATGTGGTGGATATTTTTGGCTCGGTATCACAGCTTATTGCCATGGTATGTGAGGCGGCACGTCTACTCATAATGTCGCGATGGTTTAAATCATTAGACGGCATGAAACCCGTTGTTTATATATACTTCGTTGCACCATTTTCTGCATTTTTCAATTTCCTGATGTTTATCTTCATCGAGGGCCGACATATACATTGGGCGCATGTTAAAAAGTATGGCATCTCAGCTCTTTTCGCCCACTCTCTATTCTCACTTTTCTTGAATGTGGCTATTGTTTATGCCGTTGCAGAGACATCCGCTTTAACATTCTGCCTCACAGGTATACTGAAAGATTTTCTTTTACTAGGCACCACAATGGTAAAATACAGCATGGCTCCTGGTCGAATACAAACGTTGGGATGCACAATTTCTCTGCTCGGTTTGGTGTACTATATTTTCGGAAGAGAGCGCTGTATTCTGCGACTGTACGCGTTAAGCGATCAATGCTAGAACTCCACGCAGTCCCAAAAGTAGTATGCTTTCTTTTCCCAAATGTTTCTCGTCCATATAATTGGGTGACGTAATTTCTGGTCCATTCTGTTGTAGTCACTCGCGTAGCGACGTGTACCTCACACCACTTCCTCATATAGTTACAACGCGAACCTGGAACCGCCCCCTAAGCGACAGATGAGGATGTCGACGCGACGCCTACTTGGACGTCTTGTTCAGTCTGTGCTTGTTTTCTCTATCCTCGTATTTATTTTTGTCCCGCTCCGTCCGCATCCAAGGCACATGCAGAAGTTTTTGGAAGACTCGACATTCGGGGAAGATTTCGTGGAAGTATCACCCGAGCAATTGAAGCAAAACAATGCGAGGATGCAGCTGATATGGGACGAGCTCGAAGTCATATATGATGCTGCTACGCCGGTGCCACCCACATTACACGTCAAAAGTCAACCATCCCTGATCTCCGCGAGTTCCGATGAGCGGGTCCCAGATTACGGTGGATTCATCGACATGAACGAGTCTGAAGTTCAGACCATGACTGAAATGCATGCTTCAGTAATTCGACAGCTGCCTGAATATCCTCAAGAACTATATCAAGGCAACGGAATTGTAATGACTGGCGGAGGCAAGTACATGAGAATTGCACTTTTGAGCTTGAGGATGCTACGTTGGAACAACAGTACGCTTCCAGTAGAACTATGGATGCTGGATCAAAGTGAATATGACGAAGAATTGTGCGATTACATGCATGATCAGCTACGCGTGACATGTAGACGTCTGGACGAGATAATGGATTTCAAAGCTCGTCAGGTCAAATCGTATCAGCTCAAGGTATTGAGTATTATGTTCTCGTCGTTCGAGCATATCTTATTTCTTGATGCAGACAACATTCCAATTGTACAGCCCGACTTCTTGTTCCGATCAGAGCCTTTCAGGTCGCATCCGATTGTTGCATGGCAAGACTTCTGGCAAGCTACGATGTCACCTCTCATTTATAAAATAAGTGGTCTTGATCCCGACACAGAGCGCAAGGATGTCTCTCATGAATTACTCAAGAAAAGTACGGTCGAATCGGGCCAGCTTTTGTACAACAAACGAGCATGCTGGAAAGCACTATGCCTTTCAACTTGGTATAATTTGTTTGGTCCAAAGTGGTGGTATGAGATGTTCTCGCTTGATGCACCAGGTGAAGGTGACAAGGAAACCTTTCTGTTCAGCGCTCGGGTACTTCGTATAAATTTCTGGCTAGTCACAAAAGGCGTGCGACCTGTTGGGTATTTTGACCGTGATGGCTTTCAGGGAACTGCGATGTGGCAGCATAATCCTTTAGAGGATTACATCTACACTACCTATGACAACAATACTCGAATCAATCCCATTTTCAGTCATTCCAATTTCCCCAAACTAGACGCGACTCATCTTTTGGGAGCATGGGGTTTAGGTGATTGGCGACTTTGGGGAACGAGCGTTCAAAGAGAGGTTGGTTACGATATGGAGAGGGAAGTATGGAACCAAATAAAGTGGATTGAATGTGATAGTCCACTTGGAGCAAATGAAAGCATACATTGTCAGCACGTAATTGAGCATTTGAGAAACGAGAAGACGTGGAACGAGCAAGACCAGGTTGTACCCGGCAAATTACCAGGACACTGAAGCTAACCCGACACAATACTGCTTTAGATATCACAACCGGTTTGTCTTTGTTTATAGGTTTCAGGTGGTGGTAGCATGTAAATAAGTCGATACGAAAGGTTTACTCAAGTACAGCGTTGTCAGTCATCCGACTGAACCACACTACCAGCAATTGACAGTACAAGCTATGTCGATATGGCGGATTAGGGTTGCTTCCAGATTGCATAAGTCTTCTCTTCATAAGCGGTGAAAATTGTAAATTTAACGTGTTCGACAAAAGAGAAACGTCGCCACCAGAACACGGGTTAAGCTACCAATGATACCATTAACTATTTGAGCTTCCAGAAGACAATTCTCTTCTTCAATTCTCCAATGCAGCGTAGTCACCAATTGCAAAACGTACTGCGAGCTGCGTCAGTGGCAGATATTTCAGCTCAAGATATGCCACAGAAAGCTACGAACCAGCTCTTTAATTGATGTTACAATAAGAACTGCTGAATGACAGGACTGGGCGTAAACTTAGCTTATTGGATGTCAGAAATTTGTCTGTTGAATCGAAAAATCTAGAGGCCATCGATATTTACGTTAAATGCCGGTAAGCAACTTATCTCTTCTGCACCACAATTATTGAGACGAGGTCGGCAACAAGTTCAACTAAGTACTGCATGAGCATGTGCATGCCTGTAGCGCCTTATCATAGAGGCACGATCCAGCAAGACGCTTTCATGATTGGCTCCAACTGGTGAGAAAGATCTCGGCTATGCGAAGATCATCGCATGTATCTGGTGCTGCTCGTCTAGGATTACATGACTAAAGTGTATTCCGCATGTTAGTCCTTGTATGAAAATGTTCTCCCCTTCCCCCCCCTGCGTCCCTAAACGCGTATAATGCATGGCAGCAAACTTCTGGCCACCTTGCCTTCTACTACCGTATTCGAGAGGGTGCCATTGGTCAAAGAGACGGAATTACGCCCGTACTGTCGATGGCGCGGAAAGTTGGACAAGCTGAGCATGGCAAGGTGATGTGGAGAACTGCTGGCAAGAAGTAAAACGCTCTGTCGGCAATTGATGGTGCTCCTCAAACGAAAGGCTTTGAGAGAAAGAGACACCTTGCAGAATGTTTCTTTCGAAGATGCACAGCTCAATCCCTGCTTCTTGCCTTTTCTGTCGGGGTGTGACTATACTTTGCGCTAATAAGGATCGTGCTGCAGGGACTTCTTCTCCCCCGGCATTCGGGTTCTGCAAGCCAACAGATACTTGTACCTCTATACTGCAACTATTTGCTACAGCGTTCGCGATACTCAGAGAAGCTGACTCGTGCACCTTTGCAGCAGGGCTGGAGAAGGTGTTACCCGTGTGAGTGAGTTTGTGGGAGAGAACAGCGAGGAATGACGACGAGAGTACACCCCGAACAGGAATTGGAACCGGCGCGGATCTGATAGACAGAGCCTATCTCCATTCGCGAACCTGAGAGGTTTGTTGCTTGCAGACTATAAGTGATATTAATACAGGCTGTATACAGAATCACAGTACTCCTCGGTCGGTCGATCATCTTGTGGGGATCTCCATCTGCGATGTGAAGAGTATGAATGCTGAATACACGAGAAAGCGCAATGCAGTTGCTTGTCGAGTCTGCCGTTCCAGGAGAACAAAATGCGACGGGAAGCGTCCAAAATGCTCTTTCTGCCACAATGCGGGAGCAACTTGTACATATGCCGCAAGCTCGAACTCGACATCGGTGAACACAACATTGGAGAAAAATATCTCCTCTATTCTGTCAAAGCTTGGTCGAATTGAAGAGGCCGTGGTAAAGGATGAAGTAGAAAGTTTAGATGATGTTCTCCAAAGAGCACAGCCGCCGCCGGTCGACTTTCCATGGATGACTTTGAAGACTGTGTCATTTATAACTCTCACTACTGGTCTCGCGTACAATCTATCAGACGAGGTCATCAGACTGGAGACGTTGAATCAAGTTCCGCAACAGCTTTCTACGAAATTTATGTTGATACCTCGGCACGGTCAAGTAGAACTCATTCACTTTTTCTTTGCAAATACTCACAAGTGGTTTCCGCTTCTTGATGAGTGGACGTATCTAACACACTGCGAACTTGTATTACAATCGCCTCTTTCTAATAGCGCAGATTCAGCATTACTCTTGATGGTGCTTGCGTTGGGGGCACATGTAAGTCACACAACACTTGCTGTTGAGCAAGGTACCGAGTACTTTTACAGAGCGCAATCTATACTGGCTTCAGTAATAGCTGATCCAGGACTGATTGCTGTTCAGTGCCTTATCCTCTGTTCAGTGTACCTTGGCTATATGTGTCGGCCTCTTCAATCCTACCAATACCTAAGCACGGCTTCCATGAAATTGCGGACATTGATGCTTTGTGCCAGATCGCGAGTGAATTCAGATCTTGAAGAAGCCGAACGACGCGCGTATTGGACTCTGCTAATATTGGAAAGTGAATATTGTGTACAATTGGATCTTGTTGATACTGGTATTATCAATGCAGATGAGCAGGTCCGACTTCCCTCTTTCGATGACGCGCAAATCGAAAACGCATATACTCCTTTAGGTCATGATTGCACTACAGAACCCGACCAGTTCGCTTATTTTTTGGCGGAAATTACAATGCGTCGGTCTCTGGATCGCTGCCGAGATCCTTTGACTCTAGGTCATAAACGAAAGGATACAGAAAACCGTTTTGCACCGATCGTGGCACGAGAGCTCGAAACCCAGCTTCAGAAATGGCACGAACATCTTCCTAGCTCTATAGCATTCGACCTCGAGGATCTTGATACATCTGTGCAAAACGTCTTTTCACTATTTCTTCGCGCTCAGTACTATGTTTGTTTTTGTACAATCTTCTGGCCATCACTTGTGCAAGCAATACGAAAAGAAACGAGCACCAACTTGGAGGATGTCTCCACTTACAAAAGGTTTTTTGAATCATACATTCATTTCATGTCAAGTATCTCCGCCTTGCTGAAGCATCAAACGCCGCTCGAATGGACGTTGCGCGCCAGTGTGTTCTCAGTGAGTGTCGCAGCCTTGAAGGCAAGACAGTCTGGAAAGTTCGATCACGTATTGCCGTATGGACTTGACGATACACTGAGAGATGCACTGCCTTTGATTCGAAGGAATGAGGAACCAGATCTGAGTCTGAGGTTTTGCTCCGATATTTTAGGAAAACTAATCGACCAATGGCAAATGAGCGTAAACGTGATGATCACATGATAAAGTGTTACAAACAGCAGCTTCCTCTGTCCTTGCTTCGTCATGGAAAGCTTTTGTGAAGTTACGTCTTCCAAAAATTTCAGAGTGTACTTTACAAAGACTATCTTCATCCCATTTGCTCTAGAAATCGGCTACGCACATCGCGTGCTATCTGCACACTTTTCCGTGAGCGTTCCTTCGAGTCTGTGGCACGGCGTTGAAACCATTCATTTCGCCTTGCCATAAATTCCTCCATTCTTTCATCGCGTTGCCTGTGCATGGCTTGACGAGTTTTATCCAAGTTGTTTCTATCCGGGATGTGCATTCCATCTGCTGGCATTTGCGCCCGCCTCGGAACACGCTTCTCAGGAGGTAGCATTTCCAAAGCCGGTCCCGGCAGAGTTTGGTACCAGTAGGCGGTGGATGCCCAGTCGTCACTAAGATGGTTGGCATGCCCGTGCTCAAGCGTAACTTTTATTCTTTTATCAAAGCGCACCGGATCAGCTAAATGCCAGCGGTAGCTTACCTGGCAGCCAGGCACATCACTCTCGTGGATAATCGATCCAGCAAATGAAAAGGCGTTCTTTTGCATACCCCAAGCTTGACTGAAGTAGTCTTCACTCCCTGTCCCATGAAGGCTTGGAGGCCAGGTATCATCGTCGATAAAAATCATATCATCGCCCTCTCCCCACCATGATCCTTGAAAATGAACAACAGAAAGATTGCACCCAATATAGTTACCAGTACCTTTTGTTTCCAGAACAACATAATTTCCTTTCGCATCCAGATGTGGTACTTCCACCTCCATACTGTTGACTTGAAGGTCAGGTCCCCACCCATCTGTGGTATTTTCCCGCCGCCAGTGTGCGTGAAAGTAGAGCGTATCTTCACCAATAGGTTCAGTATATAGTTCGTAGTCGATGTAAAAGTACTGCACATACGCAATGTCATTTTGGTTCTCAACCTCGATCCGCGCCCGCTTGTTAAAAGGCATAGTGAGATAACAATTGCATCCGGCGGCCCCACCGTATTTGAAACGATCCGCTTCTCTGACGGACACAGTGAATGGCAGCGATTCGAAATTTGCCGCCATGGAGTGGCCAATGCAAAAAAAATCGCCGAGTGGTGCAAGCACGCTTGGGGCTTCTTGATCGTCCCAGTAAATCTTAAAGAGAATCTTTCGGTAGTAGTCGGGATCGTTCACTTCAAAATTGATTCCATTAGCATTCCCGGTTTCCATGGCGGCCACATTGGCATTTCGGGGATCGAATAGCCCTGGGCCAATGACACGACGGCATGCCTGTGTGAACCATAGGTGGGTAATGGCACCGGGGCCTTCCAAATCCGCCAATTGCAAGGTTTCGCCTGGCAAGATTACAAACGCATCTTCGTTACCACCTGACTGGTCCCAACTCGAGACTCGTGCACTTCGTGCTTGCTTGCGCTGAGTGACAGCACGAAAAAGATTTGCAGTCATGATTGTATTGGACTTTCCGAAAGAATTTTGGTCAACGCAGTGCAGCCGGAAACCTTCTCAACTCGATCTCCGTCCCCGGCCCGACGATCCGCGACACAGACGTTTCGCGCCCCACAAAGCTGGGCTCCCCACGCAAATCTCCGCCGTTCGTCGAAATTTCCACCAGCGGGGTCGCGGATAGTCGGAGCGAGGGAATCGAGTACACATCTTATAAATGCCAACTTATCCACGGGCCCACTTACCAGCCCAAATCCTTACCTTCACTCTCAAGAAAGAGTAAGCCCAGCGGTGGGCACTATGGATATGGACAACGAGAAAGCGACCGACAGCAACACTATTCAACATGAGGACGCGCGTAGACCCGACAACGACTGGAAGGGTGGCATACGAGACGCCAAACAAGCCACAGAAGTGGAGCATCAGTTGACACTGCTACAAGGACTCAGGGCTTATCCGAAAGCGGTGGCCTGGTCTGTACTTTTCTCCGGCGCGATCGTCATGGACGGCTTCGACCAAGCCTTCATTCCTTCATTATTCGCAGAAGCTTCGTTTCAAAAACAATTTGGCTTTCCATATGCCGGAGGCTACCAAATATCTGCTTCTTGGCAGACTGCTTTTGGCAACTCCAGCAATTTCGGAACGATTATAGGTATCTTCTTGAATGGGTACCTGACCGAGCGTTTCGGAAAGAAACGGACTTTATTGTGTTCCCTCATCGTCCTGACTGGATTTGTTTTTATTCCCTTTTTTGCGCCTTCTTTGCCGGTTTTGTTGGTCGGTGAGCTTTTGATTGGAATCTGCCTCGGAATATTCAACACAACGGCTCCTGCGTATGCCTCGGAAGTGTGTCCTCTAGTGCTACGTGCCTATTTGACGTCCTTCATCAATTTAAGCTGGGTAATTGGGCAATTAATCGCAGCTTGTGTTATGCTTGGCGTTCAGGGAATTGACAGCTCATGGGGATACAAAATTCCGTTTGCGGTGCAATGGGTTTGGCCGGTTCCCTTGTTTATCGCTATGTGCTTCGCTCCTGAATCTCCATGGTGGTTAATGAGACGCGGGCGTTTGCAAGAGGCTGAGCGCTCTCTGACGAGACTTTCGTCCAGCATAGATGCTAAGCAAAGGCTAGCGATGATGATACATACCGATGAACTCGAACAAAACACAGAAAGTGGCACATCATACTGGGACTGCTTCAAAGGAGTTGATCGCAGACGAACAGAGATAGTTTGTATGACCTGGGCTATACAGATGTTTTCTGGATTACCGATGCAAGGTTACAACACCTATTTCTTTGAACAGGCGGGTTTACCTTCATCCGATTCTTTTGACTTGAGCGTGGGTTACTATGTTATTGGAGCAGTCGGCACCATTCTAGCATGGTTTCTGATGGCCTATTTTGGGCGTCGGAGAATCTTCCTTACAGGCCTGGGTATTTTGACCTGCCTCCTTTTCATCATCGGCTTTGCTTCTCTGAATTCTAGCAATGGAGCAGTATGGGCACAATCCGTGTTGCTGCTTCTTTGGGTGTTGGTCTACGATATGACAGTCGGACCACTTGCCTTCACCATTGTCAGTGAGGTCTCCTCGACTAGGCTCCGCTCAAAAGCACTAGCCTTGGGTAGGAATGCTTTTCAATCTAGTGGTATTGTGTTTGGTGTAGCAGTGCCGTATATGTTGAACCCAACCGAAGGTAACTGGAAAGGCAAGGCCGGGTTTTTCTTTGGTGGCACCTGCTTTTGCTCATTCCTGTGGGCTTACTTCCGTTTGCCTGAGCTCAAGGATCGTACGTATGAGGAACTTGACATTCTATTCGAAAAACGGGTGAGTGCGAGAAAATTCAGAAAATATGAGATCGACGCGTACCATGGGGTCGACTGACCAAGTTTTTGTAGTCTTTACTTCAGAAGTAGCCAGCATGTGATTTAGGAATCTTATTAGTACTTAGCATCCGAGTTTTAAAAACTCATCTCAGCATTCTGATTGGCCCCGAAAAAAAGTGGGGCCCAATCATATGCAACTTCCAGCGTAGAAACTCCGAGATTTCCGGCGTAAAAACTGACTAGCGATCTCTGGCACAGGAGTGTTAATGAATTTGTAAAAACGTAGTTCGACTTGAAATTCACTTTGAATGAGGGTGTGTAGAACAGAGTGTTTGCTCAAATGCCGTTGTGAATGAGTTGCTGAGACGTATTCAAAGGGAGCTGGTCTAAGCGAACCCTCCCCTAAATTCGTGACCGTTCTCACAACCAACATACGACACATTCGATTGAAGAGCAACTCTGGAGCGCAAGTCAGCCATCATCACCTGTAGAGCATGGGAAGAGATACGCAGCTCAGCCGAAGAGCGCGAAGAAATCATTTGGAGCGCTAATGTCCATGTCCAGAAAATGCACGACTTCATCGACTGTCGGAGACTAGTCATGGACAGATGGCTTGACGGCTCACCAGGTGGCATATGTCGAGGGGAAGACCGAAACGAAGCCTTCTCAAGGCTTCTGTGACAAATGCAGCTGGCTGTTTGGAGAGCCCCTCCCCGCTTGGGAAGAGTTGGTAACGGCTGAGCCCACGATCGGAGCTACCTTAAGGCTGACGGAGTGTCTGCGATGAGTGCCACAGGTTGGATCTTGGGCAAAGACGATCTGTCCTCCGACACTACTCTCGGGTTGCAGCACGGGCTACAAGCCATCTCGCTCTTGAATACGAAACCTTGGAGACAGGCAATCCGGTCGAACCCTTTTCTGAGTTGAGCTCGCCTAACCCTACTGCAGGATGGATCGAAGTAACGCGAACTTGTGGCCTTTGTACGGTCAATGAGATTAGTCGACCCAGACGCGCTGGATTTACGAGAAGATGGCTCATTCCCCCATCCTCATCTTGCTGTCATTTTGGGCTTCGGATGCAAGCTGTGCTGCTTCCGATCTAGAAGCAGCGACATCCTTTACCGTCATCTGGTGAAAGAACACGGCTCGAATCGGAAGACGAAGAACGATTGGTACAGCTCTGACTACATGGAGGAGGGTTTGAAGCTACAGTCCTGGACACAAGTCGGAAAGCGCGGATTATGGAAAGTTTGTCAGTCAGACCACATCACCGGACGCTGATAGAATCAACACCTATCCATTGGAAGAGCCACAACAAGAGTGGAAACAACGAGTGGGTAGTCGGCAACTACATCGACAGTTCATTAAAGCTGCAGTCATGGACGCAAGTCGGAAAGCGCGGATTATGGAAAGCTTGTAACAGTCAGACCACATCACCGGACGCAGATGGATACCTATCCATTGGAAGAGCCACAAAAAGATTGGACCCCTAATCACGATCAAGGCACCCCTAATTATGCAGATATGGATGATTCAAATCAATATGACAATCTGTATGAAGATCAAGGCTCCTCTCAATTTGCAACTAGGCGTGAACTAAATCTATACGACAGTCCATCGAGAGTCGCGGCAGTTCAGGGCAATCCGGTCACTTCGAGGAGAGGGAAGCGCTTCAGGCGGCACCAAGATTTGGGGTGAAGCAGCCTAATAGAAGGCACTGTGGATCTTACATGGCTTAGATGTGAGGGTTAAACAAGCAACCCAAAATCGATGAAAAGCGTTCCATATGTGTGATAGATCATTTGATTAGGCCTTAAATAGTGGAATTTAGGA
>JAABUO010000391.1_pt1 | contig 91087 bp, 84 predicted proteins | sample 5559291 | NCBI WGS metagenome assembly JAABUO01 (sample SAMN10711878, study PRJNA513372) | rock metagenome | isolation source: Antarctica rocks | place: Antarctica: Victoria Land, Finger Mt sud
GGTGCCATCGGGGCCGTGTTCTCGTCCTGGATGAACAACCGCGCCAAGACCTACCGGCGTCTCAACGCCATCCCCGAGTCCTGGGGCACTGCCGTGACGGTGCAGGCCATGGTGTTCGGCAATATGGGCGATACCTCGGCCACCGGGGTCGCCTTCACGCGCAACCCGTCGGTCGGCACGCGTGAACTCTACGGTGAGTTCCTGGTCAACGCCCAAGGAGAGGACGTCGTTGCGGGCATCCGCACGCCACAGAATATCACCGAAGCCGCCCGGATCGCGGCGGACTCCGACCGGCCGTCGCTCGAGACCGTGATGCCCGCCGTCTTCAAGAGCTTCGTCGAGACGACCGAACTGCTGGAGCGCCACTATCGCGACATGCAGGACATGGAGTTCACGGTCGAGCGGGGCAAGCTCTGGATGCTGCAGACCCGCAACGGCAAGCGCACCACCAAAGCGGCGCTGAAGATCGCGATCGACATGGCAACCGAGGGCCTGATCGGCCGTGACGAGGCTATCCGGCGGATCGATCCGGCCTCGCTCGACCAGCTCCTGCACCCGACTCTCGACCCCGAGGCCAAGCGCGACCTTCTCGCGACCGGCCTCCCGGCCTCGCCCGGTGCCGCCCAGGGCGAGATCGTGTTCACGTCCGAGGAGGCCGAGAACGCGCGAAGCGCCGGGCGCAAGACCATCCTGGTGCGGGCCGAGACCAGCCCCGAGGACATCAACGGCATGCACGCGGCCGAGGGCATCCTGACGACCCGCGGCGGCATGACGTCCCACGCGGCCGTGGTGGCACGGGGCATGGGCAAGCCCTGCGTGTCGGGCGCGGGCTCGATCAGTGTCGACGCAAGGGCTGGGACCATGACAAGCGGCGGCGTCGTGCTCAAGCGGGGCGACGTCATCACGGTTGACGGGTCGACCGGTCAGGTGCTGCGCGGCAGGGTCGCGATGCGGGAGCCGGAATTGTCGGGCGACTTTTCGACCCTGATGGTGTGGGCCGATGCGATCCGCCGCATGAAGGTCAGGGCCAACGCCGATACGCCAGCCGACGCTCAAGCCGCGCGGCGCTTCGGCGCCGAAGGCATCGGCCTCTGCCGTACCGAGCACATGTTCTTCGATGCGGCTCGCATCGTGGCGGTGCGCGAGATGATCCTGGCCGACGACGAGGCCGGGCGCCGCGCGGCGCTCGCCAAGCTGCTGCCCATGCAGCGGCAGGACTTCGCCGACCTATTCCGCATCATGTCGGGCCTGCCGGTGACGATCCGCCTGCTCGATCCGCCGCTGCACGAGTTCCTGCCCCACACCGACGCGGAGATCAGCGAAGTGGCGGCATCGCTCGGCCTGTCCCCCGACAAGATCCGACGCCGTGCTCAGGAATTGCACGAATTCAACCCGATGTTGGGGTTCCGCGGCGTGCGGCTGGCCATCGCGTTCCCCGAGATCGCGGAAATGCAGGCGCGGGCCATCTTCGAGGGCGCCGTTGCGGCCGGCCGGGAGAGCGGCCAAGCCATCGAAGCCGAGATCATGGTGCCCCTCGTGATGACGCTGCCGGAACTCGATCTCGTCAAGGGGCGGATCGTGGCCATGGCCGAGGCCGTGGCCAGCGAGACAGGCGTGACCGTGCCCTACTCGGTCGGCACCATGATCGAGCTGCCGCGTGCGGCCCTCAAGGCCGATGAGATCGCGGGCTCGGCGGAGTTCTTCTCCTTCGGCACCAATGACCTGACCCAGACCACGCTGGGCATCTCGCGTGACGATGCCGCATCCTTCCTCGGGCCATACACCGCCAAGGGGATCCTGCCCGCTGACCCTTTCGTGACGTTGGACCAGGAGGGCGTGGGCGAACTCGTCGCCATCGCGGCGCAACGCGGGCGCGCCCGGCGGCCCGGCATCAAGCTCGGTATCTGCGGCGAGCACGGCGGCGACCCGGCCTCGATCGCCTTCTGCGAAAGCCTCGGCCTCGACTACGTGTCCTGCTCGCCGTTCCGCGTGCCGATCGCGCGCCTTGCGGCGGCCCAGGCGGCCCTCGAGAAGCCGGGCCAGGTGTCGAGCGAGAAGCATCGCACGGTTTAGGAGCCGGCCGGCTCCGAACCTGGAAGAGGTTTGCGCCGGTTGCGGCTGTTCGCCTCGAGGCCAGCGCGTTCAGTCGCCGAACCGGTTGTCCCGACGGAAACCCTTGGGCGGCATGCGGCCTCGATCGGCACGCTTGCCGATCCACGACGTCAGGTCCTTGCCGGCCACGATCCGGTCCTTGCCGGAGGCGTCCTGCCACCGCAGGCCCTCAGCCAGGCCGAAGACCCGAAGGTCTGACAAGCCCGCCACCGCACGCTGCAGGGTGACGCCCTTGCCGCGCGCCATCTCGGGCACCTGCGCGAGCGGGAAGACGGCAAGGTGACGATCGTTGCTGACCACCGCGACATGATCGCCCCGGGCCAGGACCATCAGCTTGGCCTTGGCGGGTGCGGTGGGGGAGATCAGGGCCTTGCCCTTGCGGGTGCCCACCACGAGGTCCGACATCGCGGCCAGGAAACCGCGTCCGTCGCTCGAGGCGACGAGCACGCGGCTTCCCTCGGCGAATGGCAGTACCGCCACCACGTCCTCGGCCTCGACGAGATCCACCATGAGCCGGATCGGCTCTCCGAAGCCGCGGCCGCCCGGCAGCTTGCCGACCTCGAGCGTGAAGACCTTGCCGTCGCTGGCCAGCACGACGATCCGCGCTGTGGTTTCGGTGGCAAAGGCCAGCGATAGTCGATCGTCGCCCTTGAAAACCAGCGTAGCAAGATCGATGCCATGGCCCTTCAGGGCGCGGATCCAGCCCTTCTCCGAGACCACCACGGTCACGGGCTCGCGCTCGATGAAGCTTTGCGACGGGGCCGTCGCGTCGAAATGCGGCAAGGCCTCGAAGCTGGTCCGGCGGCGGCCGAGCGGCGTATCGGCGCCGTACTTCTTTCTCACGTCGCGGATCTGCGCCGCGACGCTCCTCCATTGCGCGGGCTCGCTGGCGATCAGGGCCTGCAACCCGTCCCTTTCCTTCGTGAGCCTGTCGTGCTCCTTGCGGAGTTGCATCTCCTCGAGCCGCCGCAGGCTGCGCAGCCGGGTGTCGAGGACGTAGTCGGCCTGCAGGTCGCTCAGCGTGAAGGTGGCCTTCAACTCGGCCTTCGGATCATCCTCCTCGCGGATGATGCGGATCACCTCGTCGAGGTTGAGGAAAACGATCAGCATGCCGGCCAGCACTTCGAGCCGGCGGCCGATCTCGGCCAGGCGATGGCGTGAGCGGCGCACCAGCACGGTGCGACGGTGGTCGAGCCACTGCCGCAGCGCCTCGGGCAGGCCCACGACGCGCGGCACGACGCCGTCGACCAGCACGTTCATGTTGAGCGGCACGCGAACCTCGAGTTCGGTCAGGCGGAACAGGTGCTCCATCATGACCTGCGCATCGACGGTCTTGGCGCGCGGCTCGATCACCACGCGGACGTCCTCGGCCGACTCGTCCCGAACGTCGGCTACGAGAGGGCTCCTCTTCTCCGTGATGACCTCGGCCAAGCGCTCGATCAGGCGCGACTTCTGCACGCCATAGGGCACCTCGGTCACCACCACGGCCCATGTGCCGCGATCGCCCTCCTCTTTCGACCAGCGGGCGCGCAGCCGGAACGAGCCGCGGCCCGTGCGATAGTTCTCGGCGATCGCGGCGGGCTCCTCGACGCAGATGCCGCCGGTCGGGAAATCGGGTCCCAGGACGAAGACGCTGAGCGCGGCGCTGTCGGCATCGGGGTGGGCGATGAGGTGGAGTGCCGCGTCGCAAAGCTCCACGATGTTGTGGGGCGGGATCGAGGTGGCCATGCCGACCGCGATACCCTGCGCGCCGTTGGCGAGCAGGTTGGGGAAGGCGGCCGGCAACACCACCGGCTCCTGCTTGTCGCCGGAATAATTGTCGCGGAGGTCGACGGTGTCGTCCTCGATCCCGTCGAGCAGGAGCTTGGCCAAGTCCGTCATGCGGGCTTCGGTGTAGCGATAGGCCGCGGCCGGATCGCCGTCGATGTTGCCGAAGTTCCCCTGCCCGTCGACCAGCGGATAGCGGGACGAGAAATCCTGCGCCAGGCGCACCAGCGCGTCGTAGATGGCCTGGTCGCCGTGAGGATGGAAATCGCCCATCACGTCGCCGACGATCTTGGCGCACTTCTTGAAGGCGGTCGCAGGATCGAGCCGCAGCACCTGCATGCCGTAGAGGATGCGGCGATGGACGGGCTTCAGGCCATCGCGGGCATCGGGAAGGGCGCGACCCATGATGGTCGACAGCGCGTAAGCGAGATAGCGTTCCTCCAACGCCTCGCGCAGCTTCACCACCGTGGGTTCGGCGGGCGGCAACGGCGGTGGCGGAGCGGTTCTGGCCATCGATGCTGATTTCCCTCACGCGAGGCGGCGAGCCTTGTCTGCGGTGCCTCGTCCGGCGCATCAGTACCGGTTCCGGTTCCGTTGCGCGACGAGGTTACGGGTCTTATGGGCCGACTTGTCCTGACGCTTGTCTCGGGCCTCCGGGTTGGACCACGAGCCCGCATGTCGGAAAAAGGGCCGCGCCTGCCCCGATCGGGGAACTCTGGAGGCGGTGGCGGCATTTCACCTGCAGCCTGACTGTGGCGGGCCTGCACTAGCCGACGATCTCCGCCGCGCCTAGTCGGGTCTCCTCACGGTGGTGTCTCGTCCGCTCGCTAGGCCACGGCGTCGGACGGGGGACGATTTCGACGCCTCTGGCGGCATGCTGAGCGGAAGCATCATGAATAACAAGGCAGTTTTCAGTCTGACATCGGGCGTCGCCTTCGTGGTTGCAACCCTGATCGGGATCGCGCTCTCGAATCAGCCGCAAGCCGCCGATGCCGCAGCGATGCACGGGGCCCTGAGTTCCTGCCTACTGGCCGAGACCTCGCTCGACCAGGGTTATGGCGTGACCAGTAAGGAACTCCGCCCGGCCTGTGGCCAGGCGCTTCAGGGATCGGCCAGCATCAGCGCCAGATAGGCTCGTCGCGCCGCGGGGAGTGGCAGATTGCGGGGTGCGAAGATGTCCCTCACCATGAAATGCTCGGTCAGCCGGAAGGCCGCCGCCAAGTCCTTCCGCCCCACGGGAGCGGCTTCGGTATCGGGTCGCAGGAACGGGGGAAGCGCAAGCATCCTGTCTCGATAGGGTGCGCCGGCGAGCGACGAAACGGCGCGGCCGGTCCGAGGCGACACGTATTGCAGATCCTGCAGCGACTGCGTGGCGGCGCAACGCTTGAGGTCGAGCCCAAAACCCAATTCCGCCAGCAGCGACAGTTCGAACTGCACCATTTGCAGCGGCAGGGTTTCGCGAGCCTCGATATTGTCCATCATGGCGTCCAGCATGCCGTGCAGGATCGGGTGCGGATCTCGTTCGGGCAGCAGTCGTGCCAGGCCGCAGAGATGGTTGAGGGCATGCAAGGCGATGGCGTCGCCGATCGCCCGGGCGGCCCGCAGCGCCAAGCCCTCGACCACGTAGGTTCCCATGTGGTCGTCGGTGCGGGCTCGCCACGTGGCGGCTACACTGTTGCCCGGCTGCAGTACCGGGCGCAGTCGGCGCGACCTCCCGCCCCGCACCATACCGAGGTGCCGTCCATGCCGGGCGGTGAGCAGCTCCACGATGACACTGGTCTCGCCGTACGCGCGGCCGCCCAGGACTACGCCATGATCCTGCCACTCCAAGGCCCACTCCTCCTGTTACGGGCTGTCAACCTGCGGGGTTCGACACGTGAGCTCGACCACCGGTGCGACATTTAGGGCACGCATAGGCTCCCCAAGGGATTAGTTGCTTCAGTCCGCTACGCTATTGCCTGCGCGAGTGCTACCAATCCGAAGCAGATGGACGTGGATGCTCATCCTCCGGGGGATAGCGTCCACCCTTGCAGGAGAACACCGCATTGGCGATCACCCGCCGGACAGTCCTGGGCGGTTCGGCCTTGGCCTACCTGCTTGCTTCGCCCTGCACCGCCCAGGCGGCGGCCGAGGACAGCCCCTTTTTCGCCGGCAAGGCGCGGGACCACGGTTACACTTATAACCGCAGCAACGTCGCGGCCCTCGATCCGGTCTGGCACAGGCAGCTCGTGCAGCACGACCACCACGAACCACCCGGGACCATCATCGTCGACACCCGGAGCCACTTCCTCTACGTCACATTCGAGAACAACACGGCGCTGCGCTATGGGGTCGGCGTGGGCCTCGAGGGCTTCCAGTGGTTCGGCCGGGCCACGGTCGACCGCAAGGCGATCTGGCCCGGCTGGACGCCGCCGCCCGAGATGCTGGCTCGCCGCCCCGACCTGCCACACCACATGGCGGGCGGCCCCGCCAACCCGCTCGGGCCCCGCGCCCTCTACCTTTATCGCAATGGGCAGGACCTCGGCTACAGGCTGCACGGCACGCTGGAACCCTGGACCATCGGCACCGATGCGTCGAGCGGCTGCATCCGCATGCTGCCCGAGGATGTCATGGATCTCTATCAGCGCACTCCGGTCGGCACTGCCGTCCTGGTGCTGGCCCATATACATTGATGATGAAAAGACGCTTCGGCCTGCTGCCGGTGGCGCTGCCGGCCCTCATCGGACTTGCGGGATGCGGCACCTTCGGTGGCTCGTCAGCGCCGAGCGTCAACGGCGACGTGCCGATTGCCACGCTGCTCGACGCGCCGCCGGGCAGCCCCTCGGACTTCGACGTCAACGTCGGGCGGCGGGTTTTCTTCGCCGAGAATTCGGCCGACCTCTCCCCGACCGCCAAGACCACGCTCGACAAGCAGGCCGCTTGGCTCACCGGTTACCGGCCCTACCGGGTTAGGATCGAGGGTTATGCCGACGAACCGGGCTCGCCATCGGCCAATCGCGACCTCGGCCAGCGGCGCGCCGTGGCCGTAGCGCAATATCTGGAGCGCAAAGGCGTCGCGAAGGCCCGCGTCAGCACGACGAGTTTCGGCAAGGAGCGGCCGGTCCGACGCTGCGCCGACCCATCCTGCTGGTCGCAGAACCGCCGCGCCGTCACAGCGCTCGACGCGGATCTCCCCGGCTGACCCGCGGCGCCCTCGGCAGATCTCACTCTTCTTTTAAGCAAAGGCTGGACAGCCTTGATTCCTCTCGCAAAAACGATATTAACCCCTGACTGAGAGCGCAAACCTCTCAGGGGCCCTGAACCGGCGACGCACATTGCTGGCGCCCTGCCGCGCTCCATCCCGGGCCCGCCGTTGCGGTCCCGCCCAAGATGGCGTGGAAACCCGCTTCAGCCGACGATCTCGTCCGGCGAGAAGAACTGCGCGATCTCCTGCTTGGCCGCCTCGGGGGCGTCCGAACCATGAGCCGAATTCTCGCCCATCGAGAGGGCGAAGTCCTTGCGGATCGTGCCGGCGTCGGCCTTCTCGGGGTTTGTGGCTCCCATCACGTCGCGATATTTGAGGATGGCGTTCTCGCCTTCCAGCACCTGTACGACGACCGGGGCCGAGGTCATCATCGCGACGAGTTCCCCGAAGAACGGGCGGTCCTTGTGGACGGCGTAGAATGCCTCGGCGTCGGCGCGGCTCATGCGGATGCGCTTTTGCGCCACGATGCGCAGACCGGCCGCCTCGATCACGGCGTTGACGGCTCCGGTCAGGTTGCGGCGCGTCACGTCCGGCTTGAGGATCGAAAAGGTATGCTCAACCGCCATGATGGGCTCACTTGATCGGAATAATTCGGGGCTCTACCCGGGTGCGCGGCTTATAGCGACGTGCCCACCGCCCGACAAGCGCGGGCTCGGTCCGCGAAGGCAGCACCGGTCGCGTCGTTGCCCTTCTCCCGGCATGGGCCTTGCCTCTCGGGGCTCACCGCGCCACAAGACCCCTCATGCTCCACATCAACGACCTCACGTTCCGGCTCGGGCCGCGCATGCTGTTCGACCATGCGTCCGTCGCCATCCCGACCGGCGCCCGCACGGGCTTCGTCGGCCGCAACGGCACCGGTAAGACCACGCTGTTCAGGATGATCTCGGGCGACCTCCACCCCGAGAGCGGCACCCTGCAGATTCCGAACCGCATGCGCCTCGGGCAGGTCGAGCAGGAAGCGCCGGGCGGCCCGACGACGCTCATCGACTTCGTGCTCGAGGCCGACCGCGAGCGCGCCAGCCTCCTCGCCGAGGCCGAGACCGCCACGGACCCGAACCGCATCGCCGAAATCCAGGTGCGGCTCGTCGATATCGAGGCCCATGCGGCCCCGTCGCGCGCCGCCACCATCCTGATGGGCCTCGGCTTCGACGAGCCGGCCCAGAACCGCGCATTGTCCGAGTTCTCGGGCGGCTGGCGCATGCGCGTGGCGTTGGCGGCCGTGCTGTTCACCGGGCCCGACCTCCTGTTGCTCGACGAGCCCACCAATTACCTCGACCTCGAGGGAACACTCTGGCTCATCGAATATCTCGCCACCTACCCGGCCACCGTGCTGATCATCAGCCACGACCGCGACCTGCTCGACGCCGTCTGCGACCACATCCTGCACCTCGATCAGTCCAAGCTCACCTTATGGCGCGGCAACTACGAATCGTTCGAGAGACAGCGGCGCGAGCAGCAGCTCATCCAGCAAAAGCACATCAAGAAGCAGGAGGAGCAGCGCCGCCACCTGCAAAGCTTCGTCGACCGGTTCCGGGCCAGTGCCACCAAGGCGCGCCAGGCGCAATCGCGCGTCAAGATGCTGGAGCGGCTGCAACCCATCTCGGCCATCGTGGACAGCCAGGTGCTGCCGTTCCACCTGCCCTCGCCGCCCCGCCCGCTGAGTCCGCCCATCGTCGCCATGGAGGGTGTCTCGACCGGCTACGACGAACGCCCCGTGCTGGCGCGGCTGAGCCTCAACATCTCCAACGACGACCGCATCGGGCTGCTGGGCGCCAACGGCAACGGCAAGTCGACCTTCGCCAAGCTCGTGGCGGGCCGGATGGAGACGCTCGGCGGCACGCTCAAGAAGTCGTCCAAGATGACCGTGGGCTATTTCGCCCAGCATCAGGTGGACGAACTCGGCGACGCCGAGACGCCATACGGCTTCGTGGCGTCGCGCATGAAGGAGGGGACCGAGAGCCGGATTCGGGGCAAATGCGCCCAGCTCGGTTTTCCGGCCACCAAGGCCGACACGCCCATCACGCAGCTCTCAGGGGGCGAGAAGGCCAGGCTGATGATGGGGCTCGCGGCCTTCGACGGGCCCCATCTCCTGATCCTCGACGAACCCACCAACCACCTCGACATCGACAGCCGCTCGGCCCTCGTCGAGGCCATCAACGACTACGAGGGCGCCATCATCCTGATCTCGCACGATCGCTATCTGATCGACGCCTGCGCGGACCGGCTGTGGCTCGTCGACGGCGGCACGGTGAAGAGCTTCGACGGCGACATGGACGATTACAAGTCCCTGGTGCTGAGTCGGGCCGCGGGCGGCGGAGCCGGCAAGAAAGCTCCCAAGAACGAAGCCGCGGCTTCCGGACCGGCGCGCCAGGACACGCGGGTGTCACCCGCCAAGGCCGCGCATCTTGCCAGGAAGCAGATCGAGGGGCTCGACGAGAAGATCAGGAAGTTGTCGGGCCTGATCACCCGCATCGACGCCGCGTTGGTCGACCCCAACGCCTATTCGCGCGACAAGAACAAGGCCGGCCAATTGGCCCAGCAGCGCAAGGACCTCCAGCGGGCCCTCGACGTCGCGGAAGATGAATGGCTGTCGCTGACCACGCGATACGAGGCCGCGGCGGAATGATTCCTTTTTCGGTCGAGGGACCTCGTTCTACGACCCCGGTCGCGTGGCATACTCGATGAGGTCCACCGCGCGGGCAGCACCGCCTGCGGCATCGATCTCGTCTCTCAGCGCTTCGGCCCGCGCGCGATAGACCGGTTCTTCGAGCACCCGGCGGAGCGCCGCCGCGACACTTTGCGTAGTGAATCGGCGACGCGGAACGACGATGCCGGTGCCGCTCCGGGTGACCCTGGCCGCGATGGCACCCTGCTCGAAGGCCAGCGGCACCACGACCAGCGGCACCCCGGCCGCCAGCGCGTCGAGCACGGTGTTGAGCCCGCCATGCGTCACCACGGCTGCGACCGTGCGCAGCACCGCCCGCTGCGGAACGAAGCTCTCGACCCGGGGCGCGCCGGGCAGCGACGCCGCTTCTGTGGCATCGAGCCTGCCGCCGTGGGCGATCGTGAGTGCGAGGCCGAGGCCGTGACACGCTTCAGCGACGCAACGGAAGACCGGCAGCCGCGCGCCTTGCAACGTGCCGAGCGAACAGAAGACGTTGCGCCGCTCGCCTTCCCCCTGCCAGTCGCGGCTCTCGGTTCGGCGGAACGGTCCGCAATGACGAAGGCCGGTCGGCGCGGCGCGGCGCGGAAAGTCGAACCCCTCGACCGACTGGCTGACCTGCAAGCGATCCGAAAGGCAGTCTTCGACGGTCTCGATGCCCTCGAGCCCCCAGGCCCGGGCGCGGCGACCGATGACCTCGGACATGGGCCGCATCATCCAATCCGCAACGCGGTAGCCGCCGAGGTTGCGTTGAACGCCCCAGGGCGTGTCATCGAAGCCCCAACCGATGAAGGCAGGCGGCACGGCGGGCTCCCGGTCGATCAGCAGGGCATTGGCGACAGATACCAGCGGAAGGCCGACATGGCGCGCCACGAGGCCGCCGGCCGGCTCGGTCTGGTCCGCCACGACGGCCCCGGCGTGGATCCGTCTCAGGGCGTCCGGAACCTCGTCGCAGAGCATCTCGGTGGTGCGGGCCATGTCACGGATCACGCCGCCGATGCCGAAGAGCCCGGTGGTAGCACCGAGCCGCGCCGTCATTCGGGCCAGCCGTCCAGGCGGATGAGTCCGGGCCCCGACGGGGCAGAAGCCGATGTCAGGATCCGCGATCTTGGGTCCGACATCGGCCTGGGCCACGAAGGTGACGGCGTGCCCGCGGTCCATTAATCCGCGTGCCAGCGCCAGCATCGGGTTGAGGTGCCCCGCATAGGGCGGGGTCAGGAAGGCGAAATGGGTCAAGGCGCCGCTGGAGTCGATCCCGACCAAGAGCCGGACGTCGCCCTCCTAGCATGGATCCGAGCGGCCGGCCTCAGTGCAGGATCTGGCCGAGGAACATCCGCGTGCGCTCGTGCTGCGGGTTCGAGAAGAACTCGGCCGGCGTGTTCATCTCGACGATCTCGCCGGCGTCCATGAACACCACGCGGTCCGCCACCTGGCGGGCGAAGCCCATCTCATGGGTGACGCAGAGCATGGTCATGCCCTCGTGGGCGAGCGACACCATGGTGTCGAGCACCTCCTTGACCATCTCGGGGTCGAGCGCCGATGTCGGCTCGTCGAACAACATGATCTTGGGGTTCATGCACAGCGAGCGCGCGATCGCGACGCGCTGCTGCTGGCCCCCCGACAACTGGCCCGGATATTTGTTGGCCTGCTCGGGGATGCGCACCCGCTTCAGGTATTTCATCGCCACCTCTTCGGCGTCCTTCTTGGGCATCTTGCGCACCCAGATCGGTGCCAGCGTGCAGTTCTCGAGCACGGTGAGGTGGGGGAAGAGATTGAAGTGCTGGAACACCATGCCGACCTCGCGGCGCACTTCGTCGGTCCGCCTGAGATCGTTGGTCAGTTCGGTCCCATTGACGACGACGCGTCCCTTCTGGTGCTCCTCCAGGCGGTTGACGCATCGGATCATGGTGGATTTGCCCGAGCCCGAGGGGCCGCAGATGACGATCTTCTCGCCGCGCCGCACATGCAGATTGACGTCGCGGAGAACATGAAAGGCGCCGTACCACTTGTGCACGCCAACGAGGTCGACCGCGTAATCCCCGTCGTAGCGGGCCGACGGCATGGCTGGAACGGCGCTCATAGGGCTCCTCGTCGTTGCGATCAGTGATTCCGCCCGGCGCGAAGCCGGCGTTCCATGGCCTGGGAATAGCGGGACATGCCGAAGCAGAAGACCCAGTAGAAAGCGGCAGCAACGATGTAGCCGGTCGCCGAGGTCGTGGGCGAGGCCCAGTTCGGGTCGTTGCGCGCGCTTTCGATGGTGCGCAGCAGGTCGAAAATACCCACGATGGCCACCAGTGTCGTATCCTTGAACAGGCTGATGAAGTTCGACACGATGCCGGGAATGACCAGGGTGAGGGCCTGCGGCAGGATGATGAGCCGCATTGTCTGCCAATAGCCGAGGCCCATCGCGGCCGCGCCTTCGAACTGGCCCCTGGGCATGGCCTGCAGGCCTCCGCGCACCACTTCGGCCATGTAGGCTGCCGCGAAAAGCGCCGTGCCGACCAGTGGCCGCAGCAGGCGGTCCGGCGTCCAACCCACGGGCAGGAACAGCGGCAGCATGAAGTTCGCCATGAACAGCACGGTGATGAAGGGCACGCCGCGCACGATCTCGATGAAGGCGGTGCAGACCGCGTTGACCAGAGGCAGCCTCGACCGCCTTCCCAGCGCCAGCAGGACGCCGAGCGGCAAGGAGAAGACGATGCCGACGAGCGACACCAGCAACGTGACGAGGACACCACCCCACAGGCTGGTCTCGACGGCGGGAAGCCCGAGCCAGCTGGCGCCTCCGAGCAGAATGAAGGCGACGATCGGATAGGCGACGAAGAACAGCAGGGCGGCGGCGCTCCGCTTCGGCGCGTTCTGCCACAGGAGCCAGACCAGCAGTACGGCGCCGATCGCTTCTACGACGTTCACGCGCCAGCGTTGCAGTTCCGGGTAGGCGCCGTACCGAAAGAAATCGAACTTGTAATAGATGAAGGGCCAGCAGGCACCGTCCTGACTGGCGCGGCAGGATTCGGCGCTGTCGCCGTGCCAGACCGCGCCGGTCACGAGGAATCGGAACAAGCCCGGTAGCACCCACGCCAGGAAGGCCAACGAGACGAGGGTCAGCGCGGCCGAGACCGGAGACGAGAACAGATTTTTGCGGGCCCAGGCCACGGGTCCCTGGACCAGAGCCGGCGGCGGCTCGGCCGGACTCGGCGCGGTGCGGAGGAAGGCCTGACCGGAGTAAGTAGCATCGGTCACGGCACTCACCTCTCCACCAGGGCGACGCGTCGATTGTAGGTGTTCATGGCGGTGGAGAGGACGAGCGAGATCACCAGATAGACCGCCATGGTCACGGCCATGCATTGGACGGCGGCGCCTGTCTGATTCAACACGGTGCCGGCGAAAACCTGGACCAGGTCCGGGTAACCGATGAACACGGCAAGGGACGAGTTCTTGACGAGATTGAGATATTGGTTGGTGAGAGGCGGCACGATGACCCGCATGGCCTGCGGAATCACGATCAGCCGCATGGTGATGTTGGGCCTGATGCCAAGAGCGCCGGCCGCTTCGTGCTGACCGCGCCCGACCGCCTGGATGCCAGCCCGGACGATCTCCGATATGAAAGCGCCGGTATAGATCGACAGTCCGAGCAGCAAAGCCGCGAATTCGGGGAAGACCTGTTTGCCGCCCGTGAAGTTGAAGCCCTTCAATTGCGGCAGGTCGAAGCCGATCGGCCGGCCGAGCGCAAGATAGGCGAGGAGCGGAAGGCCGATCACCAGCCCGGCATCGACCCAGTAGACCGGCAGTTGCTGGCCGGTCGCGGCCTGCCTGCGTGAGGCGTAGGCCGTAAAGGCCCCAGCCGCCAGCACACCGAGCAGCAGCGCCCAGCCGACCAGCCCCGCATTGTCGCGGAGCACCGGGCTTGGCAGCACGAGCCCGCGCGTGTTGAGAAAAGCGACACCGAACACCGAAACCGATTGCCGCGGCTGCGGCAGGGACTTCAGCACGACATTGTACCAGAACACGAGTTGCAGCAGCAGCGGGATATTGCGGAACAACTCGACGTAGACGGTGGCGAGTTTCGACACGATCCAGTTCGGCGACAACCGAAGCACTGCCACCACGAAGCCGATGAGCGTCGCGAAGACCACGCCGAATGCGCTCACCAGCAGGGTGTTGAGCAAGCCGACCCAGAAAGCCTGACCGTAGGTCGACAGTGCCGAATAGGAGACCAGCGTTTGATTGATTTCGAAGCCGGCCGTCTGATTCCAGAACCCGAAAGTCAGCGGAATCCCAAGCCGCGCCATGTTGTCGACGGCGTAGGACGATGCGGTGTAGACCAGGAAGACCAGGATGACGAGAAGGACGACCTGATAGACGATGCCGCGCAGCTTCGGATCGTAGAAGCTGAGACCAGCCTTGGGGACCTGCTCGCCCGCGGTCTGCACCGTCATCGATGATCAACCCTTCGCTTCATGTCATCCTCGCGGTCCGTCACGGGAGCGACACCGGCCAATGCAAAGCACGAGCCGGGGCTTTGCGTCTTCAGCGAATCGGTGGGCTATACTGGAGACCGCCCTTGTCCCACAGCGCGTTCAGGCCGCGCTTGATCTTCAGAGGCGAGCCTTCGCCCACGTTGCGGTCGAACACTTCCCCGTAGTTCCCGACCTGCTTGATGATGTTGTAGGCCCAGTCGTTCGACAGACCGAGGCCCTTGCCCTGGTCGCCCTCCACGCCGAGGAGGCGACGAATGTTGGGGTTGTCCGACTTCTTCATGTCGTCGACGTTCTTGGACGTGACGCCGAGTTCTTCGGCGTTGAGCATGGCGTAATAGGACCAGCGCACCACGTCGAGCCACTGGTCGTCGCCCTGGCGCACAGCCGGGGCGAGGGGTTCCTTGGAGATGATTTCGGGCAGGACGATGTTGTCGTCGGGGTTGGACAGGCGGAGCCGCTCGGCGTAGAGGCCGGACGAGTCGGTCGTAAACGAGTCGCAGCGGCCGGACTCGTAAGCCTTGAGGGTCTCGTCCTCGCTCTGGAACGCGACACTCTCGTATTTCATGTTGTTGGAACGGAAGTAATCCGCAAGGTTCAGCTCCGTCGTGGTGCCTTGTTGCACGCAGACCGAGGCGCCGTTCAGATCCTTGGCCGAGGACACGTTGAGCTTCTTCTTCACGAGGAAGCCTTGGCCGTCGTAGAAATCGACCGGCCCGAATACGAGGCCCAAGGTGCTCTCGCGCGACGACGTCCAGGTGGTGTTGCGCGACAGCACGTCGACCTCACCGGACTGCAGCGCTGTGAAGCGGTTCTTGGCATCCAGAGCCACGAACTTGACCTTCTTGCTGTCGCCCAGCACCGCCGTCGCGATGGCGCGGCACACGTCGACGTCGAGCCCGGTCCACTGGCCCTTGTCGTCAGGAATGCCGAAGCCGGCGAGGCCCGTATTGGCGCCGCAGGACAGGGTCCCCTTCCCCTTGACGGTATCGAGCGTGCCGGCCCAGGCTGCGCCCGCCAGGAGCCCCATCGCGCAGGCCGAGACGAGCCCCGCCAGTGCCTTCGTCGCCGGTGACTTGGTGGCCAGTTTCATGTTTCCCCCGATTTCGTCTTGACAGTCCCGATGCGCCGCGGCTCTAGCCCGGCACTGCATCAACCCTGGGCATCACACACCGCTTTGCCGAGAGCGGTCAAGGCTCACCGCACGATGCCACCCGGGATGATCGAATCTTGCCGCCCGACCGAACACTTTGGCCATCGAACCAGCAGAAACCGCACCCTCATGTCCAAACTTTCTCCAGAAACCCGCTCCAGCCTGCGCAGCCGCTCCCGCCTTGTCCATGCCGGACGCGAGCCGACCGAGCAGCACGGATTCGTCAATACGCCCATCTATCGGGGATCGACGGTGCTGGCCGACACGATCGACGACTACCAGGGCGGCCGCAACCGCTACACCTACGGCACGCACGGCACCCCTACGACGAACGCGCTCGAGACCGCCTGGAGCGAGTTCGCCGGCGCGGCCGGGACGGTGCTGACGCCCTCGGGGCTCGCCGCCATCACGGTGGCGCTGCTCGCCGTGCTGAAAAGCGGCGATCACCTGCTGGTGACCGATTCGGCCTATTTCCCGACGCGGCGCTTCTGCGACGGCGTTCTCAAGCGTTTCGGTGTGGAGACGACTTACTACGACCCCGAGGTCGGTGCCGGCATCGCGGCGTTGTTCCGGGCCAACACGCGCGCCGTGCTGGTCGAGGTGCCTGGCTCGCAAAGCTTCGAGATGCAGGACGTGCCGGCGATCGCGGCGGCCGCCCGCACCCGCGACATCTGCACCGTCATGGACAACACCTGGGCCACGCCGCTGTTCTTCCCGCCCCACGCCCGCGGCGTCGATATCGCGATCGAGGCCGGCACCAAATACCTGTCGGGCCATTCCGACCTGCTGCTCGGCCTGACCAGCGCCAATGAGCGGTACTGGCCGGCCTTGCGGCAGTGCTTCACGGACTTTTCCATGTGCGCGGGGCCGGAGGATGTGTTCCTGGCGCTGCGCGGCTTGCGCACGATGGAACTCAGGCTGCGCGAGGCAGAGCGGCAGGGGCTGGCCATGGCGCGGTGGCTGGCCGAGCGGCCCGAGGTGCTCCAGGTGCTCCACCCTGCCCTGCCGGACTGCCGCGGCCACGATATCTGGAAGCGTGATTTCCTGGGCTCGTCGGGCCTGTTCTCGTTCATCTTGAAGCCGGTGCCGCGGGCCGCGGTGTCGGCCATGGTGGACGGGCTCGAACTCTTCGGCATCGGTGCGTCCTGGGGCGGCTACGAGAGCCTCGTGATCCCGTTCGACTGCAAGGCCTATCGCACGGCCACGCGATGGAACCCGGGCGGGCCGGCCCTGCGGCTGAGCATCGGGCTCGAGGACATGGACGATCTCGAGGCCGATCTCGATCGCGGCTTCGCGCGGCTCCGCGCAGCATCATGACGTGCTACCCCGCGCCGCCCACCTCGCGGGCGACGGGGACGCGCCTGCGGCGGCCGATGAGCCAGCGGACTCCGAAAAGATCGACGATGCCGACCCATACGCGGTCGAGCAGGCCGTAGTTAGACACGCCGGATAGGCGCGGCCTGTCGACGACGTCGACGAGCGCGACCTCGAAGCCGTCGCGCCGCACCAACGCCGGCATGAAGCGGTGCAGGGCGTCGAAATAGGGAAGGCCGAGATAGACCGTGCGGGGAAAACATTTCAGGCCGCAGCCCGTGTCCCGTGTTCCATCCTGGAGGATCGCACCGCGCACCGCGTTGGCGATACGAGACTGCAGCTTCTTCGACCGCGTATCCTGACGGCCCATCCGCTGCCCCTGGACGAGGCCGCAGCCCGGACCGGCTTCGTCGAGCCGCGCCCGTAAGGCCGGGATGAAGGCGGGGTCGTTCTGGCCGTCACCGTCGAGCGTGACCACGGCAGGCGCGCCGGCCGCCAGGACGCCGGTGCGGATCGCCGCCGACTGACCGCAGGGCTGCGCGTGGCGGATGTGGCGCAGCCAGGGCCGGTTCAGCCTGAGACGCGCCAGTTCGTCGCCCGAGCCGTCCGTCGACCCGTCGTCGACGTAAACGACCTCGAAGGTCATCCGAGAGCCGAGAGCCCGTTCGATCTCGGCCACGAGCGGCGCGATGTTGCCGGCCTCGTTGCGGATCGGAACCACGACCGACAGCTCGAGATCGCTCACCGATGGGGTCCGGGCCGGGTCGCGGACAGCCGGAGCGGCTTTGCCACCACGCGATCGCCGCGCTCCACGAAACCTATTCCCCGCCGCGCGAAGCTCCGGGCCATGGCGAGTGCCACGAGGCTGCCCAGCGCAGCGCCACCCACGACATCGCTCGGGAAATGCGCCCCGACCAGGATCCGGGACAGGCCGATCGCCATGGCGAAGGCGAGGAACGCCCCACGCCAACGTGGCACGATGAAGCCGAGCGCTACAGCGGCCGCGAAGGCCGATGTCGTGTGGCCCGACGGGAAGCTCGCCAGCACGTTATGGAAGGACAGCGGATGGAAGCGGAAGGCGCCGTCGGTGGCGAGCAGATGCGGCCGCGACCGGCCGACGAGATGCTTGATGACCTGGGCCAGGATCCCGGACGCCGCGATCGTGGCGAAGAAGTAGATGGCGCGCTCGCCGAGGAGCCGCAAGGAATCACCTTTCCAGGTGCTCACGCCGCGTTTCTGCGCCACGATCGCAACGAAGGCGATCAGGGCCGAAAAGGCGAACATGTAGCCGGACGTACCGAAGGACGTGACGAATTGCCCGAATGCGATAAGGCGGGGAGCTGCGTGGCCGGCGTCGGTCGCCGCGGTAGTGTCGACGAGTGCGGCGAGCGCGAGGGCGACCGCGAAACCGGCACCGGCCAGGGCAACCGGAGCGCGTGAGGACGGCTGAGATCGGATCATGGCTCGGTTCACTGCCGCACGTAGACGCCCATGTCGAGCGCCTTGCCCCCATTGATCGCCAAGCCGCCGACATCCGCGGCGCGATGCACCCCCGCGGCAGGGTCCAAGGCCGCCTCGAACGCGCCCGCGTCCGCCGACGATACGAAGGCGACGCGGCAGGGCGCGTCCGCCATGAACCGGGCCGCGCCGAGCGGATCGGTCATCAGCAGGTGCGCGTCGGTCAGGAACATCAGGCTCGGCTCGCGGTCGCCGACGGTGGCGAAGGCGGGGCGGGGGCAAGTCGCCCCGATCGCGTCACGCGCCGCGGCGGCGAGGCGCCCCGATAGGGCGAGTCCAGGTGCGGTGCCGGAGGTGAGCAGCCAGCCGAAGACGAGAAGCGTGACCGGAACGGCGGCGGCGCTCGCCGCAGCGACGATCCCGGTGAGATCGCTCCTGCGGCTCGCGCGCACCGCCAGCGCCACGAACCCGAGGCTGACCACCGTCGCGAGCAGCGTCGCCGCTGTGATGGCCGACGTCAGGCTCCAAAGCCGGCCCGCCAGGGCGAAGACCGCGGTCGCGACAAGGACCGGGACGATGCCGAGCAGGATCGCCAGCAGGATGGATCGGCGGCGGGGTTCGGCACAGGTGCTTCGGGCCATGCGCTCGAAGCCCGCGACCGACAGGATGGCCAGCGCCGGATAGAGCGGCATCACGTAATGGAACAGCTTCGTCTCGACCGCCTCGAACAGAAGCCAGGACGGCACGAGCCAGGCCAGCAGGAACCGAACGGCCGGATCTGCGCGGTTCCGCCAGATGGTCGGGGCCGCCAGAGCCGCCAGGGGCGCCAGGGGCCAGCCCGACAGGAAAAAGGCGGCCAAATAGGTCCCTGGCGGCGCTCCGTGCATCTCCTGAGCGCCAGCGACCTTGCCCAGCATGTCATGGCCGATGGCTTCCGACAGGAAGGCGCCGTGCGTCCGAGCGATGATCAACACGAACCAAGGCGCCACGACCAAAAGGGAGAGGACGAGGCCGGGGATCGGGCGCAGGCCCCCGAGCCATCGGGCCGAGCGCGTGCCGATCGAGAGAGCAACGGCCGCGAGGGCCGGCACCATGGGCGTGATCGGGCCCTTGACCAGGATACCCAAACCCATGGCGGCCCAGAACAGGGCCGCGATGCCGAGAGAAGGCCGGCCTCCACCTTGGCGCGCCAGCCACACGCGCGACAGCGCACCCATGCCGGCCACGACCGTCGCGGTCACGACTGCGTCGGTGGTGGCGAGCCGTGCTTCCACGCCGAGCAGGAGCGTCGAGGCCATCAGAAATCCGGACAGCCATGCCCCTGCGCGGGAGACCATCCCCCGGGCGGTCCAGACGGTCAGGAACACGGTCGCCAGCGCGGTCAGCAGCGAGGGAACGCGATAGAGCCAGATTTGGCGTCGGGCATCGTCGATGCCGAGCGCCTCTCCGGCGCCGACCGCGGCAGCCTGTAGCCAATAGATGCCCACCGGCTTCTTGTTGCGGGCTTCGTCGCCGAAGCGGATGGCGACGTAGTCTTCGGTCTCCAGCATCTGCTTCGAGGCCTGGGCGAAGCGTGGCTCGTCACGATCCATGGGCGGCAGCGTGGAGAATCCCGGTAGCCAAAGGGCCAGGGTGAACAGCAGCAGCGCAGCGCCGCGCCCGAAGCGCCACGGCCCTGCCCTGCCCTGCCCTGCCGCAACCCGCCCAGCCCGCACCGACCCCGCCGAACCCGCCGAACCCGCCGAACCCGCCGAACCCGGTATGGGACTGGTCTTCGAGCGACATGAACTCAAGGCGCCATCACTCCCTCACCCGCCCAGACCGAGTCCGGCAAACCCGCGCGACTTCGATCGGATCGCGGCTTAAGGGACGAGCGGGCTCGACGCAATCGCCGACCGCGGGATCTCCTGCTAGGCTGCCGGATCGAGGAGGAAGCGATGCGACCGAAGCCGATCGTCCCGCGACCCGGGCAGGAAAGCGTCTGGGATTACCCGCGGCCCCCACGTCTCGAACGCGTATCCGAGCACATCCGGATCGTTTTCGGCGGGCAGGTGCTGGTCGATACGACGGCGGCTCACCGCGTGCTGGAGACCAGCCATCCGCCGACCTACTACCTGCCGGAATGCGACGTCGTGACGGGCGCGCTCGTACCGGCGGGCGGGGGGTCGATCTGCGAATGGAAGGGACCCGCCTTCTACTACGATGTGGTGCTCGGGGGCCGGCGAGCACCCCGTGCCGGCTGGACCTATCCGGCGCCGCTTCACCCGTACGAGGCCATCGTCGGCCATGTCGCGTTCTACGCCGGGCCGATGGACGGCTGCTTCGTCGGTGACGAGCGTGTGGAGCCGCAGCCGGGCGGCTTTTACGGCGGGTGGGTGACCGGCAAAGTCGCGGGGCCGTTCAAGGGCGAGCCGGGGACATCGGGATGGTAGCCGAGGATAGACGTGCACCTGGTGGATCCGGGACCGGCGACCCGATGACCTATGCCGAACGATTGGCGCGTCTCGTCTATGTCCTGTGCTGGATCGTCGTGGCTGCGGTCATGTTTTGGCTGGTGCGCAACACCGCGACGGGCACTCTGCCCTGGAGCACCAAGATCGATCCCGAAACCGGCACGGCCGGCCTTCTGGTCGAGACCGACCGAGGCACCGGATGCCAATATATCGTGACGCCCTGGGGCGGCATCGTGCCGCGCACCGACCGCGACGGCAAGGCGATCTGCGGCCTCAAGAAGTGAGGGGTTCGTGCAGCTGTGTCGGCTGCGCTGTTCGGCCCCAAGCAGGCCCGTGAACCCCGGCCCCGACACGGCGTTCTCGCACGTGACCGCGGCCGAGGACCGCCCGGGCCGAACCGCGAAGAGGTGGCTATGGACGACCAGGCGAACGAGGCAGGCAAGCGTAAGGTGCTCGAGCTCATCGGAGAGATGGATTACGCCCTTCTCACCACCCGGGGCAGCGACGGCGCCCCGCTTCACGCTCGTCCCATGGCCTACCGGAGCGTGGAACGCGATGGCGATCTCTGGTTCTTCACCAAGCGCGATTCGCGCAAGGTCGAGGAACTGACGGCGGACCCGCGGACGCTGGTCTGCTTTGCGGATCCGAAGAAGCAGAACTTCGTGTCGATCAGCGGGCAGAGCGAGATCGTGACGGATCGCGCCAAGGTGAAGGAGCTCTGGACGGAGATCTACCGGACCTGGTTTCCCGGCGGAGCCGACGACGAGAACGTGGTCGCGATCAGGGTCCGGGCCGAGCATGCGGAATATTGGGACACACCGAACAGCGTCATGGTCTACGCGTTCGGCTATCTCAAGGCCGTGACGACCGGCAAGCCTTCGCGGGCCGGCGAGATCGGGGTCGTGGACCTCACCTGAGCACGGACCGGTGCCGACCCGGGCGCGCCGAAGCGTTAGATCTGTCGGAATGAACAGCCGTCCGCTTCCTTCCAATGACTGCCGCCGGCACCGAAGTCCTGGCGAACGGAGTGCCGTCGGCGTTCACGCCGCGAAACGGATCGTGGACGCGATCTCGTCCATGGGGGTCGACAAGCTGCCGTCCTCCGCCGGGCTATGAGGCCCAGTTCCGCGAGCACGCGGCAACGGGGCGGTATTCCTGCTACCGCGGCCTGACGTCCTGAAAGTCTTGGCGACTCCGGCTGGGCTCGAACCAGCGACCTGCCGCTTAGAAGGCGGCTGCTCTATCCAACTGAGCTACGGAGCCTCGCGCCGCCGCATTCCGGCGACCGATGGCCGGAGCGACGCACCTAGTGGGTCCACTGGCCGACGCGGCCCGATTTAAAATTGTCGGAGTAGGACAGCCCCCGCCTTTCCTCCTCCGGAGGCCGATCCTCGACCTCGAACGCGATGCCGCGCCGCTCGGCGAAGGCGATGGCCTCCTCGCGCGTGTCGAACGGCACCTTGACCTGCATCTCGGTCTCCGACGATCCCGTCCAGCCCATCAAGGGCTCGATCTCAACGGGTTCGGTCCGCTCGTATTCCAGGAGCCAGGCCTTGGTGCGGGCATGTCCCGATTGCGTGGCGCCACGCGTAGGACGGTAGATACGGGCGATCGTCAAGCTCTTCACCTCGGGCTGTAGATCGGCACCGCGCGCGTGATCGCCGATCCGGGCATCGACGACGATGGTCGGGGCAGCAGGATTCGAACCTGCGACCCTCTGCTCCCAAAGCAGATGCGCTACCAGGCTGCGCTATACCCCGAAACCGAACCCTGATGCGGGCAGGGCTACCATGCTGCCGCCCGAGCGACAAGGGCGCGGACCCGCGACCACGGCGGTCGGGCGAACGCAACGAGAAACGGTACGGTCGATAGATGAGGCGGGGAGAGCCGTGATCGCGAGCGGAGCGAAGCGACCCAGCCTCCACGACGGTCGATCTGGGTCGCTTCGCTGCGCTCGCGATGACGGCGACGAGCACGAACAGAGACCAACATCCTTCAGCCGACGGCCCTCCCGGCGCGACCGCCATATCAGGGAACGAGCCGACGGATCATGGCTTGAACATCGGGTCGACGACCCTGTCGCCGGTCTCGAGGCCGATGCGGGCCGCGGTCCCGGCATTGAGCTCCAACACGCCCAGCACGTCGCCGCCGGACGGGATCGTCGTCTCGGAGAGGGGCTCCGCATCGCGCTTCACCGAGACGACGCGGCCGTCCGCCGCGATGAACACCATATCGAGCGGTAGGTAGGTATCCTTCATCCACATGGTCACGGGCCGCACCGCGCCGAAATCGAACAGCATGCCGTGGTCGGCCGCCATCTGGCGGCGGTACATCAGGCCCCGCTCCAGCTGCTCGCGGGTCCGCATCACCTCGACCGCGAAATGGTGCGGACCCGTCGCGGTCACGATCGACAGGTCGTCGGCCACCGGCTCGCCGGAGGCCGGCATAGCGGCCTGCCCGGCCGCTAGCGCAGCCATGAACACGAGGGCGGTCAAGACACGTTGGGCCATGGGCGATCCGTCCGCGGTACGGGAACAGAACCCGTGTGATCCGCTCAATGCGACGAAGGCGAGCCCGATTCAAGGGGGCGCACTTCGGCCGCCATGAGTCCCTTCGGGCCATCTCCGAACCTGACCAGGACGCTCTCGCCGGGCTTGAGTTCGGTCAGGCCGTAGCGTCTCAGGATCTCGATGTGCACGAAGATATCCTCGGTCCCCTCGCCCCGCGACAGGAAGCCAAATCCTCGCACCCGATTGAACCATTTCACGATGGCGATCTCAAAGCCCCCACTCGGGACCACCTGCGTATGCGTGCGGGGCGGCTCCGCCTGTGACGGATGGACGGCCGTCGACAGATCGAGCGACAGCACCTTGAAGACCTGAAGGCCCTTGGCCCGGCGAAGCACTTCGCAGACCACGCGAGCCCCTTCCCGCGCCGTCTGGAACCCGTCGCGGCGCAGGGTGGTCACATGCACCAGCACATCCGGAAGGCCGTTGTCCGGGACGATGAATCCGTAACCCTTGGAGACGTCGAACCACTTGATCTCGCCCGCGAGCTCGATGAGGTCGAGCGCGGTATCGCCGGCATCCCCGAGTTCGGGATGGAGTTCCAAGGACTGATCTTTGCTGCCCAACGCAACCACCCCGTCCAGAGGCGTAACCGCCCCGACCCCAACATCACGCGCGTGCCGGGCGCGCATCCGCCGCACGCTTCCAGGCAGGACCCCAATCGACGCCCACGATCGGGACACGTCACGCAGGAGCGACCCGAGCGCTCGATCCACAGCCCGATCGCGGCGCCCCGCCCGAAGCCGAATCAGCGTTGAATCGCAACCGCCCGAGTCTATCACCGGCCAAAATGCGGCAAAGGCGAAACTGCAGGCAGGTCGCAACTTTACGAAATGTGTGTTTTTGACGCCCGACCTGGGGAGACGCGGCTGGGTCATGCCTCAAAGAGGATCGAGCACGTCACCGATATCGTCGTGGATCACCACGTCGGCCTCTTCATCGAGATGCGTGGGTTCGCGATTCACGATCGCCAGTCTGGCGCCGTTGCGCAGTGCGAGTTCCGGAAAGCGTGCAGCAGGCCGGACCAGGAGGGTCGATCCGAGGATGAGAAAGAGGTCGCAGCCGAGCGCCGCGCGAGCCGCACGCTTGAGATTGTCCGTCTCGAGCGACTGACCGAACGCGATGCTGGCCGACTTCACGATCCCGCCGCAGTCGCACACTGGCAGCGCGGCATGGCGCTCGAACCGAGCCCGGATGGATGCGAGCGCATGGCGGGCGCCGCATTCGAGGCAACGGGCATAGGTGCCGTTGCCATGCAGCTCGACGAGACTTTCCGTTGGAAGGCCCGCGGCTTGGTGCAGCCCGTCGATGTTCTGGGTGACGACCGAGTGGAGCATGTTCCGACCGGCCCATCGCGCCACCGCGCGGTGGCCCCGTCCCGGGCGCGCTCCGGCGTAGAGGTCGTCCATGGCAAACTTGCGCCGCCAGGCTTCGGCGCGCAGGGCCGGATCGGCGAGATAGTCCTTGAAGCCGATCGGCCGATGCACCCGCCACGGGCTGCCCGGGGAGCGGTAGTCCGGCACCCCGCATTCAGTCGAGATCCCGGCACCAGTGAACACCGTGACGGCCCGGGCTTCCGACAGCAGTTGCGCCAGCTTCCGCCGGCCAACGTCGCCCCGCAGATCTTGGCCCGTCATCGCGCCCGCGCGTCCGGACGCGTCAGGCTGGCCGCTTCAAGGCCACGACGTTGTGGAGCAGCGCGTCGGCACTGTCGAAGAAACGCTTGATGCCCCGCGCAGCTTGCCGGATGCGCTGCTCGTTCTCGACCAGCGCCAGGCGGACATGGTCGTCGCCGTGTTCGCCGAAGCCGATGCCGGGCGCGACCGCGACTTCGGCTTTCTCGATCATCAGCTTGGAGAACTCGAGGCTGCCGAGGTGCCGGAAACGCTCCGGGATCGGCACCCAGGCGAACATTGACGCTGCGGGCGCCGGTATGACCCAGCCGGCGGTCGCGAAGCTGTCCACCATGACGTCGCGCCGGGCCTTGTAGACGGCGCGCATTTCCAGGATGCAATCCTCCGGTCCGTTGAGGGCCGCCGCGGCCGCGACCTGGATAGGCGTGTAGGCGCCGTAGTCGAGATAGCTTTTCACGCGGGTCAGCGCGGCCAGGAGCCGCTCGTTGCCGACCGCGAAGCCGATGCGCCAGCCCGGCATCGAAAAAGTCTTCGACATGGAGGTGAACTCCACCGTCACGTCCATAGCCCCCGGCACCTGCAGTACGGAGGGCGGCGGTTCGCTGTCGAAATACACCTCGGAATAGGCCAGGTCCGAGAGGATGAAGATCTCGTGCCGCTTCGCGAAAGCGACGAGTTCCCGGTAGAAATCGAGGGACGCCACCATGGCGGTCGGGTTCGAGGGGTAGCAGACCACGACCGCCAGTGGCTTCGGGATCGAGTGAACGACCGCGCGTTCCAGTGCCGTGAAGTAGTCCGGCGTCGGTTCGGCCGGGACCGAGCGGATCACCCCGCCCGCCATCAGGAAACCGAAGGCGTGGATCGGATAGGACGGGTTCGGCACCAGCACGACGTCGCCGGGGCCCGTTATGGCCTGCGCCATGTTGGCGAAGCCTTCCTTCGAGCCCAGCGTGGCGACGACCTGGCGGTCGGGATCGAGCTTCACCCCAAACCGGCGAGCATAGTAGCTCGCCTGCGCGCGGCGGAGTCCCGCGATCCCTTTCGAGGCGGAGTAGCGGTCCACGCGCGGCTTCGTCGCAGTCTCGACGAGCTTGTCGACGACGTGCTTCGGGGCCGGCAGGTCGGGATTGCCCATGCCGAGGTCGATGATGTCGGCGCCACCGTTCCGCGCCGCAGCCTTGAGGCGGTTCACCTCTTCGAAGACATAGGGCGGCAGGCGGCGCACGCGGTGGAAGTCGGACATGGGAGGGGCGACCCTGGATGGATGCGGCGGACGGCGTCGGATGCCCCAGTCTATTACGGCGTCTTAAGAATTTGGTAAATCAATCGACGGGCGCGGCAGGCTTCGTCTTGGCTGCGGGCCTGCTCGATGTCGAAAGCTCGAGCGGTGGCTTCGGCGTCGGATTCAGCTGCCGGATTTTCGCCGCGTCGAGCGCGTTCTTGGCGGCCTGGATCTCGGCCAGCGACTTCACCTTGAGCGGGCTGACCTTGTGGGGCACGGCCGGCTGCATGTAGTCGAGCCTGGAGGGATCGGGACGCGTCCTCCTCACGAACTCGGGAGCCGGCTCGGCGGGCGCTGCCTTGACGTTGAGCTTCCGGAGAAGGCTGTCCCAGAGGCCCGGGCTGTCGACGCCGTCCTCCGCGGCGCCGGCGGCGCGAATCGTCGCCGAACCCGCGAGCAGTAGCAGCGCGGCACCGGCCAAGGCTGCCGGATGACGCCGGGCAAGTTTGCGACGGGGGTTCGTCTCACACATCAGCAGCACTCCTGCGCGATCACCACTCCTGCGCGACCGGCGGCGAGCTCGATTCCGGACGGGTTTCGGCGTCGCGGCTAGCCGAGTATTATGGTGGAAACTGGACGGAGGATCGCGTCGATACAGGAGTCCGAATGCAGCGGCGACCAAGCGGGCCGGCTATGCGTTGATCATCGGCAGTCGCGGCAGGACGGAACCACGTCGGGAGTTCCATGCGGGGCGAGCCGCGAAGGACGAGCCGTTCGGGTCGAGGATGCGAAGCCCGGCAGCGCTCGCCGACGACATGCCACGGAGATGAGGTGCGTCATGAAGAGTCAGCGTCCGTCGCGGTCGGACTCCCGCGTCAAGCCTAAACCACCGCGCGAGCTCGTTTCGACCCTGCATGACGTGTCGAAGGCGCGTCCGGATGCGACCGCGGAAGCGCCGGACCGCAGCGACGGCCTCTCGACGGACGACGAGGGGCACCGGCGCGAGCACGCCGCCGTCGAAACGAAGGCCAAGTCGCAACATCCGGCCCGTGCATTCGGCCTGGGGGCGAACAAGGAGGGCGGTCCCGACCACCCGGCCATCGATGCCGCGGTGACGGTACGAGGCCCGGGCACCGACCCCAAGGCCAGCATGGAACCGGAGCCGGAGCCGGTCGCGCCCACGAAGTCCAGCAAGCCGACCGCCGCAAAGGCTGAAACGGTTCGGGCCGCCGCCGCCCCGATAGCGCCAGCCACGGTGCCGGGAGCCGAGGATGCCGAACGGGTAACGACGCCCGGCATGTCGGAATTCGAGCGCCTGTCGCGCAACATGGGTCTGCTGCTCGAAGAGAGCCAGAAGGTCGCGGCAGCCTACATGGAGCCACGCAGCAGGAAGGCCTCCGCGCCGCTCGGGGGCGGCGAGGACGTGAAGGACATGGCGAAGACGCTCGGCCAGGTGGCGGGCTACTGGTTCATGGACCCGACCCGGATGGTCGTAGCCCAGGCCACGCTGTCGAGCCAAATCCTCGATCTGTGGGCCGACACGATGCGGCGCATGACCGACGGGGCGGTGCCGGAGCCTTCATCGGCCGCCGTGACGTCCGACAAACGTTTCGCGGCGCCGGAATGGCGCGAGTTCCCGGCCTTCGACTTCATCCGCCAAGCCTATCTGCGCACCACCGACTGGGCCAATACGCTGGTGGAAGACGCCGAACTCGACGAAGAGACCCGTGACAAGGCGCGGTTCTACCTTCGTCAATTGTCGGGGGCGCTGTCGCCGTCGAACTACCTCGCAACCAACCCCGAGCTGCTGAAGCACACATTCGCGGAAGGCGGCGAGAATCTCGTCCGCGGCATGCGGATGCTGGCCGAGGATGTCGCGGCGGGCGGCGGCGACCTCAAGATCCGGCAGAGCGACACCACCGCGCACAAGCTGGGCGTCAACATGGCCGTGACACCCGGCAAGGTCGTGTTCCGCAACGACCTCATGGAGCTGATCCAATATGCGCCGTCGACCCCGGATGTGTATCGGCGCCCGCTCCTCATCGTGCCGCCCTGGATCAACAAGTTCTACGTGCTCGACCTGAACCCGGCGAAAAGCCTCGTCAAATGGATCGTCGACCAGGGTCTCACGGTTTTCGTGATCTCCTGGGTCAACCCCGACGAGCGCCACGCCGACAAGGATTTCGAGAGCTACATGCGCGAGGGCATCTTCGCCGCCCTCGACGCCATGGAAGGGGCGACGGGCGAGCGCGACGCCGCCGCGGTCGGCTATTGCGTCGGCGGCACGCTCCTCGCGGTGACGCTGGCCTATATGGCGGCCAAGGGCGACACGCGCATCTCCAGCGCCACGTTCTTCACGGCGCAGACCGATTTTCGGGACGCGGGCGACCTCAAGATCTTCGCCGATGAGGAACAGATCAGCGCCGTGGAGGCCGAGATGAAGCAGCAGGGCTATCTCAGCGGGTCGAAGATGGCCAATGCCTTCAACATGCTGCGGCCGAACGACCTGATCTGGTCCTACGTGGTCAACAACTACATCAAGGGCAAGGCGCCACCGCCATTCGACCTGCTGACCTGGAACTCGGACTCGACCCGGATGCCGGCCGCCAATCACGCCTTCTATCTGCGCAACTGCTATCTCGGCAACAAGCTCACCAAGGGCGAAATGGTGCTGGGCGGCGAGACGCTGGACCTCGGCCGCGTGACGATCCCGGTCTATAATCTCGCGACGCGCGAGGACCATATCGCGCCGGCACGCTCGGTCTACGTTGGGGCGCGGTATTTCGGCGGCCCGATGCGCTACGTGCTGGCGGGTTCGGGCCATATCGCGGGCGTGATCAATCCGCCTTACAAGCCGAAATACCAGTTTTGGTCCGGACCGCCCGTCGAGGGCACCTACGAGGACTGGCTCGCGGCCGCGACGGAGACCGCGGGGAGTTGGTGGCCCGACTGGATCTCCTGGGTGGCGGCGCAGAAGCCCGCGAAGGTGCTCCCGCGCGAGCCAGGGGCCGGTAAGCTTCCCGCGCTCTGTGATGCTCCTGGCGATTATGTCCGGGTGCAGGGCTAAGGGTCGCCCTCGGGCGCCCCGCGCACCCTTGTCTCGGCCGCCACCGGCCCACATAGTCGACAGCGGCGGCCGCCTCGCGACCGACAGGCCGGCCTATGGGAGATCGTCATGAAACTGGTGCGCTACGGTGATGCTGGACGCGAGAAGCCGGGGCTGGTCCACGGCGGTACGGTGCGGGACGTCAGCCACATCGTGCCGGATCTCGCGGGAGATGATCTGAGCCGCGGGTCGCTCGCCAGGATCCAGGCCGCGGACCCTGACAGCCTGCCGGTCGTGAGCGGTTCGCCGCGCCTCGGTCCCTGCGTGGCGCGGCCCTGCAATTTCATCGCGGTCGGGCTCAACTACGCCGATCACGCGGCCGAGACCGGGGCGCCCATCCCGAAGGAGCCGATCCTCTTCAACAAGACCCCCAACTGCATCGTGGGCGCGAACGACGATGTCATCCTGCCCAAGGCCTCCGAGAAGACCGATTGGGAGGTCGAACTCGCCATCGTGATGGGCGCGCGCACATCCTACATCGGCGAGAAGGAGGTCTTCGACCATGTCGCTGGTTTCTGCATCTGCAACGACGTCTCTGAACGGGAGTATCAGACGGAGCGTGGCGGCCAGTGGATGAAAGGCAAGGGCTGCGCCACTTTCGGGCCGCTCGGCCCCTGGTTGGTGACGCCCGACGAGATCCCCGACGTCCAGGCCCTCGATATGTGGCTCGACGTCAACGGCAGGCGGATGCAGACCGGCTCGACCGGCACCATGATCTTCAACGTCGTGAAGCTCGTGTCCTACATCTCGCATTTCATGGTGCTCGAAGCCGGCGACGTCATCACGACCGGAACACCGCCCGGCGTCGGCATGGGCATGAAGCCGCCGACCTACCTCAAGGCCGGCGACACGGTCGCGCTCGGCATCGCCGGGCTGGGAGAGCAGAAGCAGAACGTGGTGGCGTGGCGGAAGCACTAGGGGTCGTTGGAAGCCTTTCGCCTCTGCAGGCCATGCGGCCCTCCTTCCCCGGCAGGGGCAGGTGGCGCCGCGAAGCGGCGACGGATGGGGTTGAAGGGCTCGGCGGCCCGTGGAGTGGCGCTACGCGCCTTTGACCCCATCCGTCTCGGCCTTCGGCCGATCCACCTTCCCCTTCCGGGGAAGGAGGGAGGCATCGAAAGCGCGTTCCGTCCAGTGCGAGTCTGGCCCTCCGTCGAGGAGGAGGCACGTCATGGCCCGCGTATCACGCGAGCCCGAGCATCAGTTCCAGGTTCTGCACCGCCGCGCCCGAAGCGCCCTTGCCGAGATTGTCGAGGGTCGCGGTCAGCACGGCCTGGTGATGCCGAGCGCTGCCCGCGACCCCGAGTTCCATGCGGTTCGAGCCGTTGCAGCTCTGCGGCTCGACGCGGCCCGCCACCGACGCGACGTGGACATATCGGCCGCCTTCGTAGTGCTTCGCCAGGACGGCCTCGAAATCCGCGGGCTCGGGCTTCCCCGGCAAGGTGTCGAGGTGGAGCGGCACGCTGACCGCCATGCCCTGCCGGAAGTTGCCCACCGACGGCACGAAGACCGGCCGCAACGCCAGACCCGAATAGCGCTGGATTTCGGGCAGGTGCTTGTGCTCGAAGTCGAGACCATAAAGCTGGAACGATGGGGCCGTTCCGTCCTCATGAGCCCGGATCATGGCTTTGCCGCCGCCGCTGTAGCCGCTCACCGCGTTGATCGTGATGGGATGATCGGCCGGAACCAACCCCGCTTTGATGACGGGGCGCAGCAGCGCGATGGCGCCGGTGGCGTAGCAGCCGGGGTTGCTGACGCGCTTCGCTACGCGGATGGCGTCTTCCTGACCGGCGTCGAGTTCCGGGAACCCGTAGACCCAGTTCGGGGCCACCCGATGGGCCGTGGACGCGTCGAGGATCTTGGGCGCGTCACGCCCGAGTCCGTCGGCCAGCCGGACGGTCTCGCGCGAAGCCTCGTCGGGGAGACACAGGATGACGAGGTCGACCTCGCGCATCAGCGCGACCTTGGCGCCCAAGTCCTTGCGCCTGTCGGGATCGATGGACCGCAGGGTCACGCCGGGGTGCTGCGCCAGGCGGTCGCGGATGCCGAGCCCGGTGGTTCCCGCTTCCCCGTCGATGAAGATCGTCGCCATGTCGTGCCCCGCTGTCGGATCGAGGATGGAATGCTGGAACGCCGCGCAACAAAAAAGCGGCCCGAAGGCCGCTTTCCTCGTCGTTGTCGAGGCGCCGTCAGCGCTTCGAGAACTGGAAGGACTTGCGGGCCTTCTTGTGGCCATACTTCTTGCGCTCGACCACGCGGGCGTCGCGAGTCAGGAAGCCTTCGTGCTTCAACGTCGGGCGGAGTTCAGGCTCGAAATAGGTCAGCGCCTTGGAGAGGCCATGGCGCACCGCGCCGGCCTGACCCGAGAGGCCACCGCCCGCCACCGTTACGGTGAGGTCGTATTGGTTGGCGCGGCCCACGATGCCGAGCGGCTGCTGCACGATCATGCGCAGCACGGGACGCGCGAAATAGACGTCAAACGCGCGGGCGTTGACCGTGATCTTGCCCGAGCCGGGCTTGATCCACACGCGGGCGACCGCATCCTTGCGCTTGCCGGTCGCGTAAGCGCGGCCTTGGGCGTCGATCTTCTGCACATAGACCGGGGCCTCGGACGGGACCGCGGCGTTGACGTTGGCGAGGTCCTGCAGGGACGAAAGGGTCTCGGCCATCAGGCCCTCCTGGCGTTCTTGGCATTCATGCCGGCGACGTCGAGCGAGACAGGTGCCTGGGCCTCGTGCGGATGTTCGGCGCCCTTGTAGACGCGCAGGTTGCCGAGCTGCTTGCGGCCGAGCGGGCCGCGCGGCAGCATGCGCTCGACGGCTTTCTCGACCACGCGCTCTGGAAAGCGGCCATCCAGGATGAACTTGGCGGTCCGCTCCTTGATGCCACCCGGATAGCCGGTGTGGTGGAAATAGACCTTCTGTTCCTTCTTGCGCCCCGTGAACACGACCTTGTCGGCATTCACCACGACGATGTTGTCGCCATCGTCCATGTGGGGCGTGAAGGTGGGCTTGTGCTTGCCGCGGAGCCGCAGGGCGATGACCGAGGCGAGCCGCCCGACGACGAGGCCGGCGGCGTCGATCACCACCCACTGCTTCTCGATATCGGCCGTCTTGGTCGAATGGGTCTTGCCAAACATGGAGTTTCTGGTTCCGTAACGGACATGACGGCCGCTTGCGGCGGCCTCTGCTGGGCAGGCTTGTACGGCGGCGCGACGCGCACGTCAACGCGCATCGTCGTGATTTCGGCAGCAAAACATGGACTTGAACCTGGTGGTATCACAATACCTCATGAGTCTGGAGAGCGAACTGCGATGAACCACGACAGCTACCCGGACGAACTGATCCGCTCGATCCTGGACGGTGTGAAGACCATCGCGCTGGTCGGCGCCTCCGCCAACACGGCGCGACCCTCCTACGCGGTGCTGCGTTACCTCGCGGCGCACGGCTACCGCATGGTCCCGATCAACCCGGGCCTCGCAGGCGGAACCATCCTGGGCTTGCCGGTCTACGCGCGGCTCGCGGACGTACCCGAGCCGATCGACATGGTGGACATCTTCCGCAACAGCGAAGCCGCCCGCGAGATCGTCGACGAGGCGCTGGCGCTCGAGCCGAAGCCGAAGGTCATCTGGATGCAACTGACGGTGCGGAACGACGCTGCAGCGGCGCGCGCCGAAGCGGCCGGGCTCCGGGTCGTGATGAACCGCTGCCCCAAGATCGAATACGGCCGGTTGTCGGGCGAGATCGGCTGGAGCGGCATCAACTCGCGCGTGATCTCGTCGAAACGCCCCAGACTGGCCCCCGGCAACGTGCAGAAACGTCTGCTGAACCGGTGACGGATCACCCGAGTATCCCGTCATTCCGACCCAACACGAGGACCGACATGCCCCCAGCCGCGGCCCAGTGGACCGAAACCGACGTGCCGGCCCGGCTCGACCGCCTGCCCTGGAGCCGCTGGCACTGGCTGGTCGTCGTGGCACTCGGCATCACCTGGGTGCTCGACGGGCTCGAAGTGACGCTGGCCGGCTCCGTCGCGGGCGTGCTGAAGGACAAGTCGAGCCTCGGCTTCACGGACGCCGAGATCGGCTTGACGGCCGCCGTCTATCTGGCGGGCGCGGTGCTGGGCGCCCTGCTGTTCGGCTATCTCACGGACCGGCTCGGCCGCAAGAAGCTGTTCACCGTCACGCTGCTGCTCTACCTCGCCGCGACGGCCTGCACGGCGCTGTCCTGGAACCTCGAGAGCTACCTCGTGTTCCGCTTCTTCACCGGAGCCGGGATCGGCGGGGAATATTCGGCCATCAATTCGGCCATCGACGAACTGATCCCGGCCCGTGTCCGAGGCCGGGTCGACCTCATCATCAATTCCACCTTCTGGCTCGGCGCGGCCCTCGGGGCAGCGGCCTCGATCCTGCTGCTCGATCCCGCGCGCTTCGCGGTCGACCGCGGCTGGCGCTACGCCTTCGGCATCGGCGCGGTGCTGGGGCTCGCGATCCTGTTGCTGCGCCAATGGGTGCCGGAAAGCCCGCGCTGGCTCATGACCCACGGTCGCAACGACGAGGCGGAGACGATCGTCGGCGACATCGAGCGCGAGGTGTCGGACCACCCCGACATGCTGGCCCCCGTGACCGAGAGGACCAGGATCCGCGTGCGCGAGGCGACGCCCTGGAGCGAGATCTGGCAGGCCATCGCCTACGAGCACCGCAGCCGGTCGCTGCTGGGGCTGACCCTGATGGTGGCCCAGGCCTTCTTCTACAACGCCATCTTCTTCACCTATGCGCTGGTGCTGGGCACCTTCTACGGCGTCGCGCCGGGGCAGACGGGGCTCTACCTATTCCCCTTCGCGATCGGCAACTTCATCGGTCCCCTGATGATCGGCCGCCTGTTCGACACCGTCGGCCGCAAGCCCATGATCGTCCTGACCTACGCGACCTCCGGCCTGCTCTTGGCGATCAGCGGCTGGATGTTCCGGGAGGGCATGCTCACGGCCACGACCCAGGTCCTGGCCTGGACCGTCATCTTCTTCATCGCGTCCTCGGCCGCCAGTGCCGCCTATCTCACGGTCAGCGAGATCTTCCCGTTGGAGATCCGCGGCTTCGCCATCGCGATCTTCTACGCGTCCGGCACGCTGGTCGGCGGCGTCGGCGCCCCCTACCTTTTCGGCGCGCTGGTCGGCATGGGATCGCGCGAGCCCCTGTTCTGGGGCTACGTGGGTGGCGGGTGCCTCATGGTCCTGGCGGCCGTGGTCGAGGCGCTGATCGGCGTCAAGGCCGAGGGACAGTCGCTCGAAGCCATCACGAGGCCGTTGTCGGCGGGGTAGCGGGGACGGCGGGACCGGTATGATGGGTTCGGCCGCTTTCGCCCGCCGGGAGCCCTCATGGCCGCCGTCGAACAGAGAGAACCTTCAGCCTTCCCGCCGAGCATACGGCCTTCATCGATGCCCAGGTGGCTTCAGGTGCATTCGCGTGGGCAAGTGAGGTCGTGCACGCGGGCCTCGACCCTTGCAGAGCAGCATGCCGCCGCGGAACGTTGGCTGCGGGAGGAGGTGGCCAGCGCCTATGACGCCATGCAGGCCGACCCCTCTCGCGCCATCCCGGCCCAATCCGTCTTCGACGACATCCGGGCGTATCATGCCGTGCGGCTCGGCGGCGGGCGGCGCCTCGGGCAACAGACCCGCGAGGGCTATCTCTCACGAGCATCCGGTCAGTCCGCTACGGGTATGCCCAAAACGCACCGCCGAGTGACGAAGGAACATTCGCGTTGATGTTGCGGCGCAGCGCAGGCATTATGGGATCGCATCGGACCCGATTGATCGGGTGGCTCGGCCGGGCGCCTATCCCCCGGAAACCCCAGCGAGTTCTTGCGACCGCCTCACACTTTCGTCTGGCTTCAGGGCTTGCCCGGTCGCCTCGCTGACAAGTGCTGGTTCAAACAATGAGGTTCTACGAAGATTTCCGCCGTGACTGGCTGACCAACATCCCGACCGAGCTTTTGTCGGGCATGCTTGTCGCCCTCGCTCTCATTCCCGAGGCCATCGGTTTCTCCATCGTGGCCGGGGTCGACCCCAAGGTGGGGCTTTACGCCTCCTTTTCGATCGCTGTCGTGACCGCCATCGTCGGCGGGCGGCCCGCGATGATCTCAGCCGCGACGGCCTCGACGGCCGTCTTGATGGTGACGCTCGTGCGTGACCATGGCCTTCAGTACCTGTTCGCAGCCACGATCCTGATGGGCGTCCTACAGGTGATAGCCGGCGCGCTGCGCCTGGGCCTCCTCATGCGCTTCGTCTCGCGATCCGTGATGACAGGCTTCGTCAACGCCCTCGCCATTTTGATCTTCATGGCGCAACTGCCGCAGCTGACCCATGTCGGCTGGCAAAGCTATGCCATGATCGCGGCCGGCCTGGCCATCATCTATCTGTTTCCCTACGTCACCACGAAGGTGCCTTCCGCGCTCGTCAGCATCGTCGTCCTGACGGCGTTTACGATCTTGTCGGGCGTCAAGCTGCGGACCGTCGGGGACATGGGCGAGCTGCCATCGAGCCTGCCGTTCTTCGCAATCCCGCAGGTGCCGTTCAACCTCGAAACGCTCACCATCGTCTTTCCCTACGCGCTGACGATGGCGGCCGTGGGACTGCTGGAGTCCCTGCTGACCGCCACCATCGTCGACGACATGACGGACACGGGCAGCAACAAGAACCGGGAATGCGTCGGCCAGGGCGTGGCCAATGTCGTGACCGGCTTCCTGGGAGCGATGGGCGGCTGCGCCATGATCGGCCAGTCCGTCATCAATGTGACGGCGGGCGGCCGCACCCGGCTTTCAACCTTCTTCGCTGGCTGCTTCCTCTTATTCCTGATCCTCGTCCTCGGCACCTGGGTGAAACAGATCCCCATGCCCGCTCTTGTCGCGGTCATGATCATGGTGTCGATCAGCACCTTCAGCTGGTCATCGTTCACCGACCTGGTGTCCCATCCGAAGACCTCCTCGTTTGTCATGCTGGCGACCGTCATCGTTGTCGTCGCCACACGCGACCTGTCGAAGGGTGTCCTGGTCGGCGTGCTGCTGAGCGGCGTGTTCTTCGCTCACAAGGTGACGCGCTTCTTCAATACCGCATCCACCCGAGAGGAGGGGCAGCGCGTCCGTAAATACCTGGTCACAGGCCAGATCTTCTTCGCGACCGCCGAAGCGTTCCATGCCGCTTTCGACTTCCGCGAAGACGACCTGGAGAAGGTGATCATCGACCTGCGTGCCTCCCATTTCTGGGACATCACGGCCATCAACGCGCTCGATCGCGTGGTGCTGAAATTCCGGCACCATGACGTTCCGGTCGAGATCATCGGCATGAACGAGGCGACCACGACGATGGTCGAGCGTCTTGCGAAGTACGACAAGCCGGGCGCCGTGCTATCGTCCGGCCACTGAGGCGGGCCACTTTCGGAACGCTCATGCTGCTCGTCCTGCAAATGGGACCCATCAGCCTGGCCGCATATGGCCGCATGCCGACATACAACTCGATCTCCCACCTCAACCCTCGGCTTCACGGCCGGCGCTAAAGGCGGCAGAATGGGTCGCAGGGAGGCGGACGCCGGCGTCCGTCGCGACAACGGATCGGAACCGATCATGACCCACGACGCCATCGACCAGCACATCCCCGGCTTCGCGACCCTCGCGGTCCACGCCGGGGCGCAGCCCGATCCCTCCACCGGCGCCCGCGTGACGCCGATCTACCAGACTTCGTCCTTCGTGTTCGACGACGTCGACCACGCGGCTTCGCTGTTCGGCCTGCAGGCGTTCGGGAACATCTATTCCCGCATCACCAACCCGACCTGCGCGGTGCTGGAGGAGCGTGTGGCGGCGCTCGAGGGCGGCACGGCGGCACTCGCGGTGGCCTCGGGCCACGCGGCCCAGCAGGTCGTGTTCCACACGTTGATGGAGCCCGGCGACGAGTTCATCGCCTCGACCAAGCTCTACGGCGGCTCAATCAACCAGTTCAACCATGCCTTCAAGCGGTTCGGCTGGCAGGTGAAATGGGCCGACCCGGCCGACCCGGCGGCTTTCGAGGCGCTGGTCACCGGCAAGACCAAGGCCATCTTCACCGAGTCGATCTCGAATCCGGGCGGCGTCATCACCGACATCGCGGCCATCGCGGCGGTGGCCAAGCGGGCCAAGGTTCCGTTCATCGTCGACAACACGCTGGCGTCACCCTACCTCGTGCGGCCCTTCGAGCACGGCGCCGACATCGTGGTGCATTCGGCCACCAAGTTCCTGTGCGGGCACGGCAATTCGATCGGCGGCATCATCGTGGACGGCGGCAGCTTCGACTGGCTCGCGGACGGCCGCTACCCGGCCCTGTCGCAGCCGCGGCCCGACTACAACGGGATGGTGCTGGGCGAGACCTTCGGCAATTTCGCCTTCGCGATCGCGGCCCGGGTGCTGGGTCTGCGCGACCTCGGCCCGTCGCTGTCGCCCTTCAACGCCTTCCTGATCCTGACCGGGATCGAGACCCTGCCGCTGCGCATGCAGCGCCACTGCGACAACGCGCTGGAGGTCGCGCGCTTCCTGTCGAAGCACCCGGCGGTGGCCCGGGTCAGCTACCCGGGCCTGCCCGACGACCGCTACCACGCGCTTGCCCAGCGCTACTGCCCCAAGGGTTCCGGTGCGGTGTTCACGATCGGCCTCGCGGGCGGCTATGACGCCGGCGTGGCCCTGGTCAGCCGCCTGAAGCTCTTCTCGCATCTCGCCAACGTGGGCGACACGCGCTCGCTCGTCATCCATCCGGCCTCGACCACGCACCGCCAGCTCACCGACGACCAGCGCGTAACGGCGGGCGCCGGACCCGACACGGTGCGGCTGTCGATCGGCATCGAGGACGCGGCCGACATCATCGCCGACCTCGATCAGGCCCTGGCGCCCGCCGCCGCCTGAACGACACGCAGCGCCGGCGCGCCGAAGCGCCGCCAATGCAGCACGGCCGTCCCGAGCACCGCGATGGCAAAGGCCTGATGCAGCAGGGCCGCCCAGAGCGGCACGACGAGCAGCAGGGTCGTGATACCGATGGCGGCCTGGGCCGTCACGCCCCCGAGCAGGAGAACGGCGCGACGCGCCGTGGGCGTCCCGGGGGCAGCCCGGACACTGTCGGCCGCGTGGTAGAGCGCGAGCCCGAGCACCAGACAGGCCATCGCGCGATGGTCGAATTGCACGGTCGTGACGTTCTCGAAGAGGTTCGACCAGAGCGGCGACTGGCGCGCGAGGTCGGCCAGCGGCGGCACGAGATGGCCGTCCATCAGCGGCCACGTGTTGTAGGTGAGTCCCGCGTGGAGCCCCGCCACCAGCGCGCCGAGCCCTACCTGCAGCAAGACGGCCGCCACGATGAGGCCGGCGGTGCCGCGCAGGCGGTCGCCGGCGGGATTGGCCCGCATTGGCGTTGCCGGACGCAGGCCCTCGGCGAGCCAGATCGCCCAGACGAAGGTGATGGAGGCCGTCACGAGGTGCAGGGCCAGGAAATATTGCGATACTTCGGTCCGCTCGCTCAGGCCCGACTTGACCATGAACCAGCCGATCAGCCCTTGCAGCCCACCGAGCGCAAAAAGCCCGACGAGGCGTGGCTTCAGGCCCGGCGTCAGCCGACCCGCGATCCAGAAGCCGATCAGCGGCACCGCCACCACGACCCCGATGACACGTCCCAGCAGCCGATGCGCCCATTCCCAATAGAAGATCGACTTGAAGCCAGCGAGGTCCATGTCGGGGAACAGCTTGGCATATTGCGGGATCAGCTTGTACTTGTCGAACTCGGCCTGCCAGGCCTCCTGACCGAGCGGCGGCAGTACGCCCATCACGGGCTTCCACTCGGTGATGGACAGGCCCGACTGCGTGAGGCGGGTGGCCCCGCCCACCACCACCATCAGGAAGATGCAACCCGCGACCGCCCAGAGCCAAGCCCGGACCAGCTGCAGCGAGCGGCCTCGATCGACGAAGCCGGCGATGGATCGGACCGGGGTCGAGCCCGGCGCAGGGACGGCTTGGCGAAACGACATGGGGCGGATAGACTCGAGATGATGCTGGTGCCGGTGTAGTCCGGGCGCGCACCGCGATCCAGGCGCACCCTGTCGCATCGGACCGCCGCGCCGTCCGCGCTATATATCGTTGCCGCAACACGAGAGGACCGGATGAATCGTCGAACCCGCAAATTCCTCGGCGCCGGTTTCATGCTGGCCTTCGTGCTGGTCTACGCGGTCTGCGCCATGGTGGCGGCCGAGGCCCGGCCCATCCACGACGCCCCGGGCGCCCTCCAGACCGTGTTCTACGCCATCGTGGGCCTGGCCTGGATCCTGCCCCTCATGCCGCTGATCGCCTGGATGGAAAAGCCCGACGCCGAGGCGCATTGACGATCCGCGACCGACGCCACGCGAGGCCCGACGGGCTTGGATCCGGCAGCGTGCCCCGCAAGTTAGTCGCTGGAATCGGCCGAGGGACAGGCACATGAAGGAACTGGTCGACAACATCAGCGCGGCGGCGGGACTCGAACCCGAAACCGCCCGGAAGGCGGTCGGCATCGTGCTGGACTTCATCCAGAAGAGCGTGCCGCCGGCGCGGAGCGCCGCCGTGATCGACAAGGTGCCGGGCGGCCGCGAAGCCGCCGCGGGGGCGGCCGAGGACGAGGCCGAGGGTGGCGGCACGGCCATGCCGGGCCTGATGGGGCTAGCCGATCGGCTGATGGCCGAGGGCGTCGGCATGGGCCACATGCAGCCGCTCGGCCGCGCCATGTTCGACTACCTGCGTCGGCACGCCGGCGACGCTGCGATCGGCGACCTTGCCGCCGACATCCCGGGCTTGAGCCAGTTCATGTAGCGGAGTCACCAGTACGGCGGCCGGTCTGACGCGCCCTGCCGTTCGCGATCACGGCACTACGACGGCCGACGGTGCGGTGGCCGGCGGTGCGGCTGCAACGGGCGCGGCAAGCGGCGTCGACGTGACGGCGGCACCCGGTCCGTCGAATTGCGGCGCCGCAGGCTCGCCGCCCAGCACCGCCTGGCGGTCGCGGTCCTCGCGGCGCGGTGCCGCGATCTCGGCCCCGATCCCTTTGATGACCGCCGGGGCGCTCGCATAGGTGGCGTGGCCGATCCACCCGACGCTGTCGCGGCTGAGGTCGATGACGTGGACCCCGAGCCCCTCGATGGCGCTGCGGCCCTCGGGGCTCGACGGATCGATCGAGCCCAGGCGTGGCCGGTCCGCCATGATGCCGGACAGCGTCAGCGCCCGGTCGTTGCTGGCCGCGAAGACCGACACATGGGCCGAAGGACCGAGGCGGGCCACCTGCTGCCGGAACACGGCGAGATCGATGTCGGGTGCCGCCAGGATGACGTCGCCGAGATGCCCGTCGAGATCGGGCTGGCCCGCGATCGCGGTCTCGCGTAGCGCCTCCATGGCGATCCAAGCTCCCATGGAATGCGCCAGCACGTGGATGTGGCCGACGGCGGGCTCGTGCGACAGGTCCTGCAGCACGCGCTCCAGCGCGTCGCGCGAGGCCGTAGCGGCTTCGCGGTCGGAACCGTAGCCGAAGAGGCTGCCCTTGGACGGCCAGGTGAACAGCACCGGGACGCCGTTGAAGCCGCCGTCCGTCACGATCTGGGCCAGCCGAAAGCGCGCCTCGTCGAAGCCGGTGTTGAAGCCATGCACGAAGACCAGCACGTCGCGGTTGGAACCGACCCGCCCGGAGACATGGGACGCGATCTCGTTGCCGAACGCCGCTGCATCGAGGTTGCGGCGACCTACGACGGCGAAGTCGCTTCCCCGGTCCGGAGCCCCGAAGCTCGCCGTCTCGAGCCGCCCGGGCTCGTGCCGGGCCGGCACCCCGATGGTGGCGAGCGAATAATGGGTGGACCCGTCGGCGACGCCATCGGCCTTCGAGGGGCGGGTCGAGGCGACGAAGATCTGCACGTCGCGGGCCTGACCTTGCGGGCTGCCGGTCACGACGCTTCCCACGTCGGCGAAAGCCGAGACGCAGCCCGACAGCGCGGTGGCGCAGAGCAGCACGATGGCGGCTCGCGCCGCCGTTCGGGCCTTGGCGGTGCCGGAGACCGGGTGTTTCATCGTCGCTCGCAACAGGTCCGGCCTCGCTCCGGTCGGTCGGCTCGTTCCAGCCCAAGCCCAGCGTCGGCGCTGCCGTTTAGAGCCTGAAAGATGGCGGGAGCGGGACGGTGCCGCCGCTGCCTGTTGCAACCTTCATCGTGCTCCGTCGTCGACTTCGACGCAATCGTGCCGGCCCGAATCGATGCAGTTCTGCAGGGCATCGTGCTGGCGGATGGCCGACACGGCCCAGTACAGTATGAGGCCGATCACCACCACGGCGACCAGGACCGCGACGTTGGCGCGCTGGTTCGGCACGGCGGGCCTCTCTGGCGGTTCGGGTTTGTTGTCGTTGGCCGCCACATCGGGCTCCGAAAGCTCCTGCGACGCAGGTCTGGCGCGATCCTCGGCCAGGCGTTCAGCCTGTAGTCCATATCGGATGACGCGATCTCGACGCACGGAAGGACGCTATGGCACAGGATGGCCAGGACCGGCGAGGAGGAAGTGGCGGATTTCGTCCGGTCGTGCGGCGACGCCGAACCCGTCCGGTGCCGAAGGGAGCTCAGCGCAGGAGGCCGTCGAGGGCGGGAAGGCTGACGACCGCGGCGCAGGCGATCAAGCCGTAGCAGATGCGGCGAAAAGCAGTCTCGCTCGCACGCTCGAAGACGCGTGAACCGGCCAGGAGGCCGATCCCGTAGACGGGCCCCGACGCTACGGCGAGAACGATGATCGGCGGCGTGATCAAGTGTCCCGCGATGTAGCTCGCCACCGTCAGCGCGGTCGATGCCGCGAAATACAGGACCACGTTGGCCCGAACGATCCCGCTCGGACTCGCACCGCCGAGCCAATAGGCCACGACCGGCGGTCCGCCGATCTGGGCCGCTCCCGAACAGAAGCCGGCGAGGCAACCGACCCCGGCCGTCAGCGCCGCCGAGGGCCGCCCGTGATAGCGCCAGCCCGAGACCAGCAGGACCAGGAGAGATGCCACCACGATGGTGATGCCCCAGCGCAGCGTCAAAGCATCGAAGCGCGCCAGCACGTAGGTGCCGAATGGGACCCCCAACACGGCGCCGAGGCTCATCGTGCCGACCTCCGTCCTCCTGGCCCGGCGCCACGCATCCGGGATGAGGCCGAGCGCCGTCACGGCGTCGACGATCAGCAGCAGCGGGGCGGCCGAGCGCGGCCCGATGACGGCGCTGGCGACCGGTATGAAGATCAGGGCGCCCCCGAAACCCGAGAAGCCCCGTGCCAGGCCGGCCACCAGAGCCGTCGCGAGCAGCGACCCGAGCTGCAGGGCCGAAATGTTCAAGAGGAGAGCACTCAAATCCGTGCTCCGCCACGTCGGGGCATGTTCGATCGGCTATACGCAGATTTCAGTTTAGGCCGTCTTATCCGGAAACCGTCTCACCGAGGCTTGAGAGTGTCCGGGCTCCAGCCTTCCGGCAACTCGTCACCGGGCTCCGGGAGCCGATCGGGCACCTTGTCGAGGATGTGACCGAGGCCCTCGCCGGTGCGACCCTCCGCCCGGCGTTTGAAGAAATCGGCCGCCGTCTCGACCGCGCCGACCTTCTGGGCCACTGCCGATGCGATCCATTGGTTCAGGCTGACGCCATCCTCCTTCGCCAGTCGCGCGGCAGCTGCCTTAATCGAGGTCGGCAGTTTCAAGGGATAAGTCGCCTTGCTCATCGTCTCAACTCCTGCAGCAGGTCCGCCGGCCGCATCACACGGACACCGAAGCGAGGTGCGGCGTCGATGAAATGCCGCACGTTATAGGTCACGAGTGCGTCGGCTCGACCATTGATCGCTCCCTCGAATACCAGTTCGTCTTCAGGGTCGCCAACCTGATTTGCTCCGGCTTGACTCGCGCGGCCAGACTCGGAATCAATAAGAACAAATCAGGAACATATGCCCAGCCCTCCGGTTCCCGGCCGGGCGGCACATGAGCCCTGTCGTCGCAATCACGAGGCCGCGCAGTGCCGCAGGACCAGTCTCTACCCGACATCGCCCGCCTGCGCGACGCCGTCGCCCGGATCGAGGCCGGCCGGGCCGGCGCCCGAAGCATCGCGGTCCGTCGCCGCTGCTCCGCACCCGACGGAGAGCTACCGCCGGTCGGGCTCGGCGACGGCACCCTGCCGCTCGACAGGACCCTGGCAGGTGGGCTCCGGCGCGGGGCCCTGCACGAGGTCGTGGCGGCCCACAAGCAGGACGACGCCGCCGCGGCCGGCTTCGCCCTGGCGGTAGCGGGGCGCTGCGCCGGTGCGGGGTCGCTGGTCTGGATCGTCGAGGATTGCGCCGCTTCCGAGACCGGGGCGCCCTACCGGCCCGGGCTCGCGGCCCACGGCATCGATCCCGACCGGCTGATCCTGGTCCGCACCGGAGATGCCCGGGCAACGCTCTGGGCGCTCGAGGAGGCACTGCGGCTGCGTGCGCCGGCCGTGCTGGCGGAGCTCTGGGGCACGAAGCACTATGGCTTGGCGCCCTCGCGGCGGCTGCTCCTGGCCGCCCAGGCCGGGCGCGGCACCGCCATCCTGCTCCACACGGGCCTCGCGGGCCGTGGCGCCACGCTGTCGAGCGCCGCCGAGACGCGCTTCGCGGTGGCATCCTGCCCGAGCCCGTGCGCGCCCTCGGCCGGCAACCGCATGCCGATCCCGGGCGCCCCCGCCGTCACGGTGCGGCTGCTGAAACTCCGCCTCGGCGCGGCGGCCGGCGCCGACCGGTACCGCGGCGTCGACCTCGACCACGCCCTCGTCTGGGACCCCAACCGAAGGTGCTTCGATGCCCACCCGCTACCTGTCGGTGTTCCTGCACCTGTTGCCGACCGACCGGCTCAGGCGGGCCGGAACAGGTCTCCCGTCAGCGATGTCATCGCTATCGGGCGTGCCCGCGCCGGCTGAAACGCTGCCGCTCGTCACGGTCGGCAAGGTGAAGGGCGCGCAGCGGGTGGTGGCGGTCGACGTTGCGGCTGCGGCGCGCGGCCTCAAACCGAACATGACGTTGGCCGACGCGCGGGCTGTCTGCCCTTCGGTGCGCGTGGCGGAAGCCGACCCCGATGCCGACGCGGCGCTCGCCGCGCGGATCGTCGACTGGTGCCGCAGGTTCACGCCGCTGTCGGCCCCCGACGGGCCGGACGGGGTCCTGCTCGACATCGGCGGGGCGTCCCACCTCTTCGGCGGCGAGGCGGAACTCATCGCGGCCATCGAGCGGGGCCTCGGGGGTCAGGGCTTCTCGGCCCGCGCCGCCGTGGCCTCGACGCCCGAGGCCGCCTGGGCTCTGGCCCGCTTCGGCGCGGAAGCGCCGTTGGGCACCGCGCCTGGCAGCGCCAGGATCGCCCCCACGCCGCTCGAGCCCGGCTTCGAGCGGCTGGTCGCCGCCCTGCCCCTCGCGGCCCTGCGGATCGAGACCGAGACCGTGGCGGCCCTGGCCAGGGCGGGCCTGCGCCGCATCGGCGACCTTCTGATGCGCCCGCGCGGCCCCATCGCGGCGCGCTTCGGCACCGGGGTGCTGGCGCGGCTCGACGGCGTCATGGGACTGGCCAAGACCCCCACCACGCCCCGCTTCGAGGCCCCGCGCTGCGTGGCCGAGCGGCGCTTCGCGAGCGGCCTCGCCCACTCGGAGCAGATCGAGGCGGCGCTGCTGCCGCTGTCCCGGCACCTCTGCGCCTCCCTCGACCGCCACGGCCAGGGCGCACGGCGGATCGAGGCGTTCTTCTTCCGGGTCGACGGCGCCGTGAAGCGCCTCGCCATCGGCACGAGCCGCCCGTTGCGCGAGCCCGAAGCCTTGATGGCGCTGCTGCGCGAAAAGCTCGCGGCCATCGGCGAGCAGGGGCTCGACACGGGTTACGGCTTCGACCTGATCCGCCTCAGCGTGACGGAAGCCGAGCGGCTCGACGCGCGGCAGGACGACCTCGCCGGACCCGATGCCGGCGACCCGGCGCGCGCCATGGCGGATCTCGCCGACCGGCTGGGGGCGCGGCTCGGCCTGAAGCGCGTGATCCGGCTCGCCCCTTGCGGCACCCACGTCCCCGAATGCGCCGTGGTGGCGCTGCCGATGGCCTCCGGCACTTCGCGCGACGGTGGCCGCGAGGCCGTGCTGGGCGGCGCCATTGCGCGAAGCGCCGCGATGCCGGAACCCGACGGGGTCCCGTGCCGGCCCATGCGGTTGTTTCACCGGCCGGAACTCATCGACACGATCGCCGCGGTGCCGGACGGTCCACCCGTCAGGTTCCGGTGGCGCCGTGTCGTCCACGAGATCGCGGCCATCGAGGGACCGGAGCGGATCGCGCCCGAATGGTGGAACGGCGATGCCGAACGGAGGGCAGAAGGCGAAGTCGTTCCACCGGGGGCCTTGACGCGGGATTATTTCCGCGCCGAAGATCGCCAAGGCCGCCGCTTCTGGCTCTATCGCGAAGGGTTGTTCGGCCGGGAAACGGCCCAACCGCGCTGGTTCCTGCACGGGCTCTTCGGCTGATGCGGGCGCGGAGGCTCGTCGCGCCCCCTCTGCCGCTCTTCCCCGCGGATGCGGGGATCCAGCATAGGAAGACGGCCGCAGGCCGCCCGAATGGGCCGCGCTCCGCCGGGCCGCACCAGGGGTCGGGAGAGACGGCCTTCGGCCGACATATCGCGCTTGATCCCCGCATTCGCGGGGATGAGCGGAGAGGCCGTAGCCGCTCCGGCGCAGGCGTCGGGCCGTGACGCGCTTCGCCGAACTGGCGGTCGCCACCAACTTTTCCTTCCTGCGCGGCGCCTCCCATCCCGAAGAGCTGGTGGCCCAGGCTTATGCGCTGGGCCTTGCCGGCATCGGGATCGCGGACCGCAATTCGCTGGCCGGCGTCGTTCGGGCTTACAGCTTCCTGCGTGAGCGCATTCCGGCCGAGGCGGACTTCCGCCTGGCCGTCGGGGCGCGGCTGGTCTTCGCGGACGGCACGCCCGACATCCTGGCCTATCCGCGCGACCGCGACGCCTATGGGCGGCTGACGCGCCTCCTCACGCTCGGCAATCGTCGCACCGGGAAGGGCCGCTGCGAGCTTGTCCTCGCCGACCTCCTCGACCACGCGCGGGGCCTGCAGCTGATCTTGACCGAGCGCGCCACGGGCGACGTCGTCCCGGCCTCGGCCCCGGACTGGCCCGCGCTCGTGCGGCGGCTCCGCAACGCCGCGCCGGTGTGGCTCGCCGCCACCCACCTCTATGGTCCCGGCCTCCGGCGGCGCCTCGCGGCGCGGGCCGCCCTGGCACGGGAGACCGGCGCCCGGCTCCTCGCCACCAACGATGTCGCCATGCACCATCCCGACCGGCGTCCGCTCGCCGACGTGCTGACCTGCATCCGCGAGAAGGTGACGCTCGACACGGCCGGACATCGGCTCGCCGCCAATGCCGAGCGCCACCTCAAGGATGCGGCCGAGATGGCGCGCATCTTCGCCGAGGTGCCGGAGGCCGTGGGGGAGACGGTTCGCTTCCTCGACGGGCTGTCGTTCTCGCTGAAGCAGTTGAAATACGACTACCCTGACGAATTGCGCGAAGGCTTCGGCACCGAGCAGGAGGCGCTCGCGGCCCTGGCCGGGGCCGGCCTCGCAGTACGCTACCCTCTGGGCGCCGAAACCAAGATCCGCGACGCGCTCGACCGCGAGCTCGCGATCGTGGCTCGGCTCGGCTACGCGGCCTATTTCCTCACCGTGCACGACATCGTGCGGTTCGCGCGCGAGAAAGACATCCTGTGCCAGGGCCGCGGCTCGGCCGCCAATTCGGTGCTGTGCTACGCGCTCGGCATCACCGAGGTCGATCCGACCAAGCACGATCTCCTGTTCGAGCGATTCATCTCGGAGAACCGCAACGAGCCGCCCGACATCGACGTCGATTTCGAGCACGAGCGGCGCGAAGAGGTGATGCAGCATATCTATCGGCATTACGGGCGGGAGCGCACCGGCCTAGCGGCCAGCGTCGTCACCTACCGGACGCGCTCGGCCATCCGCGAGGTGGGCCGCGCCTTCGGCCTATCGGACGACACGCTGTCGGCGTTGAACGGCACCGTCTGGGGCTATTGGTCGAGCGGCATCGATCCGGCCGAGACGCGCCGCATCGGGCTCGATCCGACGGAACGCCGCCTGAGCCTGGTGCTGCAACTGGCCGAGGAGCTCAACGGCTTCCCGCGCCACCTGTCGCAGCATACGGGCGGCTTCGTGATCACCCGGTCACGGCTCGACGAGGTGGTGCCGATCGCCAACGCCGCCATGGCGGAGCGCACCACGGTGGAATGGGACAAGGACGACCTCGACGCCCTCGGCATCCTGAAGATCGACGTGCTGGCGCTCGGTATGCTGTCCTGCCTGCGCGGCGGCTTCGATCTGCTGCGCCGGCACTACGGGCAGAGCTATACGCTGGCGAACCTGCCGTCCGAGGAGCCGGGCGTCTACGCCATGATCTGCCGGGCCGATACGGTCGGAGTCTTTCAGATCGAGAGCCGGGCCCAGATGTCGATGCTGCCGCGTCTGCGGCCGCGGGCGTTCTACGACCTCGTCATCGAGGTGGCGATCGTGCGGCCCGGCCCCATCCAGGGCGACATGGTGCATCCCTACCTGCGGCGGCGGCAGGGGTTGGAAGCCGTCAGCTATCCGTCGCCTGAACTTAAGGCCGTGCTGGAGAAGACGCTCGGCGTGCCGCTGTTCCAGGAACAGGCCATGAAGATCGCCATCGTGGCGGGCGGCTTCACCCCGAGCGAGGCCGACCGGCTGCGCCGCGCCATGGCGACCTTCAAGCGCGTCGGCACCATCGGCACCCTGCACGACAAGATGGTGGAAGGCATGGTGGCGCGGGACTATCCGCGCGATTTCGCCGAACAATGCTTCCGGCAGATCGAGGGCTTCGGCACCTATGGGTTCCCCGAGAGCCACGCCGCCTCCTTCGCGCTGCTGGTCTATGCCTCGGCCTGGATGAAGTGCCGCTACCCGGACGTCTTCGCTTGCGCGATGCTCAATGCCCAGCCGATGGGCTTCTATGCCCCGGCCCAACTGGTGCGGGACGCCCGCGACCACGGCGTGGCGATTCACGAGGTCGACATCAATTTTTCAGCCTGGGATCATGATCTTGTACGAGTGTCTTCAAACCACGATGGAACCGGATCGCGGCTTCATCCACGGCATGAGGCGATGCGCGACGACATCCTGGGCGACCGGGCGATCCGGCTCGGTTTGCGCCAGGTCAAGGGTCTGCGTCAGCCCGACATGGAGCGGCTCGTGGCGCGGCGCGGCGGCGGCTACGATTCCGTGCGCGACCTGTGGCTCAGGGCCGAGTTGCAGCCTTCGGTGCTGGAGATCCTGGCCGAGGCCGACGCATTCCGCTCGATCGGGCTCGACCGGCGCGACGCGCTCTGGGCCGTGCGGGGCCTCAACCGTTCGGGTGACAAGGACGACCTGCCGCTGTTCGCCGTCGGCGCGCCCCGGACGGGCAAAGCGGGGCACGGACACGAGCCCGATGTCGCGCTGCCCCGGCTGCGGCTCGGCGAACATGTGGTCGCGGATTACCGCAGCCTGACGCTGTCCTTGAAGGCTCATCCGGTGGCGTTCCTGCGGCAGACGCTCGCCAGGCGGCGCATCCTGCGCTCCGAGGAGCTAGGCCGGGTGGGCAACGGGCGTCGGGTCGCGGTGGCGGGCCTCGTGCTGGTGCGCCAGCGGCCCGGCTCGGCCCACGGCACGATCTTTCTCACGGTCGAGGACGAGACCGGAACGGCCAACATCATCGTCTGGCCCAAGGTGTTCGAGGTGAACAGATCGGCCGTGATCGCGGCGCGGTTCCTGTGCATCACGGGCCGGGTTCAGAACGAGACCGGGGTGATCCACGTCGTGGCGGAACGCCTCGACGACATGACGTCGTCCCTGTCGGCCCTCGGGGAAGCGGCCGAGACCCTGTCGGACCTGGCGCGCGCCGACGAGGTCAAGAAGCCGCAGACCTTCGCGGCCGCCGCACGCGACCAGGGCAAACAACTCGGGGCCAGGATCGGTTTCCCGCTCGCGGCGGACTCGCGCCGCAAGCTGGAGCCGACCGAAGAGCCCCCACCCTCAAGCCTTCCTTCGGCGGCCGGCGACGTCCGCGGAGCCATGCCCAAAGGACGCAACTTCCATTAGTCCGCCGCGTCCGCCTGACGTAAAAAGAGCTTGCCGAGGGTCACGGCATCCCACATCCGATCACCATGCGCCCCGAACTCCTGAACCCGCTCTTCGTCGAAGCCACCCGGCTGCGCGGCGTCGGCCCCAAGGTCGCGGCGGCGCTCGACCGGCTGCTCGGTCCACCGGGCCGGCCCGCCAGGGTCCTGGACCTCGTGCTGCACCTGCCGGTGTCGGTCGTCGACCGCTCGACCCGCGCCAAGATCCGCAACGCCCCGCGCGACCAGGTCGTGACGCTCGAAGGCCGCGTGCGCGAGCACCTCGCGCCGTCATCGGTCAAGGCGCCCTTCAAGGCCGTGATCGAGGACGAGACGGGCGACTGCACGCTCGTGTTCTTCCGCAACAACGCGAGCTGGGTCGAGAAGGCCCTCCCGATCGGCGCGACGCGCTTCGTGTCGGGACGCCTCGAGATCTGGGACGGCCGGCTGCAGATGGTGCATCCCGACCGCGTGGTGGACGCGGAGGGCTTCGCCACCATGCCGCTGATCGAGCCCGTCTACCCGCTCACCGAAGGCCTGTTCCCGCGGGTGCTCGGCAAGGCGATCGAGACCGCGCTGGAGCGCCTGCCGGCGCTGCCCGAATGGCTCGCTCCCGGCAGGTTCGTGCTGCGGGGTTGGCCGAGCTTCGACGACGCGCTCCGGTCACTACACCATCCGAAGAACGCCGCCGCGGTCGGCACCGACACCCCGGCCCGGCAGCGCCTCGCCTACGACGAACTCCTGGCGAGCCAGCTCGCCCTGGCGCTGGTGCGCAACCGTGCGGTGGTCGACGATGGCGTCCCCCATGCGGGGGATGGCAGCATGGTGGCCCGGATCGAGGCCGCCCTGCCGTTTGCGCTGACCGGCGGGCAGCGCAAGGCCCTGGCCGAAATCCGGGCCGACATGGCGTCGCCCCGGCGCATGCTGCGCCTGCTGCAGGGCGACGTCGGTTCGGGCAAGACCGTGGTGGCGCTGCTGGCCGCCGCATCGATGGTCGAGGCCGGCTGCCAGGCCGCCCTCATGGCGCCGACCGAGATCCTGGCCCGCCAGCACTTCGGCCGCATCGCGCCCCTGGCGGAAGCCGCGGGGTTGCGCCTGGCGGTGCTGACCGGCCGCGACCGCGCGAGTGAGCGCGCCGCCACGTTGGCCGGGCTCGCGGACGGCACGATCGACCTCGTGGTCGGCACCCACGCGCTGTTCAGCGAGGACGTGTCCTTCACCGATCTCGGGCTCGTGATCGTCGACGAGCAGCATCGTTTCGGCGTGGCGCAGCGCCTCACCCTGGCCGAGAAGGGCCGCGCCGCCGAACTGCTGGTCATGACCGCGACCCCGATTCCGCGCACGCTCGTGCTGACCATCTTCGGCGACATGGATGTGTCGATCCTCGACGAGAAGCCGGCGGGCCGGCTTCCCGTCGATACTCTGGCCAAGCCCATCGACCAGATCGACGAGGTCGTGTCGGCGGTCGGCCGCGCCGTGGCGGGCGGCGCACGGGTCTATTGGGTGTGCCCGCTGGTGACGGACAGCGAGCACGCCGACCTCGTGGCGGCGGAGGACCGGTTCCGGGCCCTGCAGGAGGTCTTCGGCGACCGCGTGAGCCTGATCCACGGGCAGATGAAGGGGGCCGAGCGCGACGCCGCCATGGAGGCCTTCGCGGCCGGACGGGCGCGGGTGCTGGTCGCCACCACGGTGATCGAGGTCGGGGTCGACGTGCCCGAGGCCAACATCATGGTGATCGAGCATGCGGAGCGCTTCGGCCTGGCGCAGCTCCACCAGTTGCGCGGCCGGGTCGGGCGCGGCGAGGCGAAATCGGCCTGCCTGCTGCTCTACAAGGGTCCGCTCGGCGAGGCCGCCAAGGCGCGGATCGAGATCCTGCGGTCGACCGAGGACGGCTTCCGCATCGCCGACGAGGATCTGCGGCTGCGCGGCGAAGGCGAGTTGATCGGCACCAAGCAATCGGGCCTGCCGAATTTCAGGCTGGCGCTGCTCGACGTGCATGCCAAACTGCTCGAAGAGGCGCGGCAGGAGGCGGCCGCCCTGGTGGCCGACGACCCGCAACTCAGGGGACCGCGGGGGCCGGCGCTGCGGATGCTGCTCTACCTCTTCGAGCGCGACGCCGCGGCCCGGCTGCTGGCGGGGGGTTGATCGCCTATGTTCGCGTCCCGCATCCCGGATCACGAGAAGTCGCGAGGACCAGCCTGTGCCTCGCTGATCTTGACAGAGAACCCTTCCTTTCCTTCACGGATGAGCCGGCGATTGTCGCCGCGAACGACTTGACAAGTGTACTTTTTTCGGTACATCATAGGCGGTTAGTTGAGCTGAAAAGGAGCATGGAGATGAGAGATGTTCAAGGTCATTTTTTATGAAACTGCACGTTCAAACAAGATTTTATTAAATTTTATTAAGTCGTTTAGTGCTGAAGACAAGCGTGTGATCGGGGGCGATTTGTATGCGGTCCAGATTGGGTTCCCCATGGGGCTTCCACTCTGCGACCACCTGGAGGGATCGCTCTGGGAAGTCAGAAGCTCGCTGCCATCGAAGCGTGAGGTTCGCTTCATCTTCTTCCAAAGAGAAGACTGCCTTGTTGTCGTGCATGGGTTCATCAAGAAGGTTCGAAAGACACCGCGGGAGGAGATGGCTTTAGCGATCAAGCGCATGAGAGAATTCGAGTAGAGGAGATAAAGATATCATGAGCGTCGAAAGCGGACGTCCTGGAGCCCGCAGTCTGGATGGGATGACGACCCTCGATCAGTGGCTCGACGAGGAAGGCATTCGCGATCATGCGGCCCTTGCTGCCGTCAAGAAGGTCATCGCGCTGCAGCTCGCGAAGCAGATGCGCGAACAACATATATCAAAGGCTGAACTGGCACGCCGGATGAAGACAAGTCGAACCCAAATTGACCGCGTGCTCGATCCAGATCAGGACGTGAACGTAGGAACCCTATCGCGTGCTGCCGCAATCATGGGCCGAAAGGTCCGCCTCGAACTGATTTGATGTCCTCAGGGTGGCCCTTCGGGTGACGCGCCGTTTCGTCTCGCTGCAGCCGAGCCTTCCGCTTCGGGATGCTCCCGCTCCGCGCAGACGCCGCCCTACGGCGCCTGCCAGGGGAACGTCCAGGTCTCGGTCAGGGCGCGGTTGCCGGACTTGAGGAAGGCCCGGAGATCCGTGGTTTGGCCGGGTGGCAGTTCCACGTCGATCGCGGCCCGGAACCCGTTGATATGCGGGTTCGGCACCAGGAAGCTCCGCGTGATCTTCCCGTTGGTCGAGGTCGGCACGACCTGGACCAGCGACGGATCGGTGGCGAAATAGCCGAGATCGCCGCCCGAGAAATCGATGATGAAGCGGCGCGACCCCGGCGAGGCGACCTCCTTCGAGCCCAGCGCCCGCGCCTGGGTCTGATAGGTCTTCAGCACACGGCCACCGGGGGACAGTCGCGACAGGGCGAGGCCGGCCGTGATGGCGTAGTCGAAGGTCACCGGCTTGCCGGGTTCCGGCGGTTCGTTGGGCACCCAGGAGGCGACGACATTGTCGTTGGTCTCGTCCTTGGTCGGGAGTTCCGCGAGCTCCACGTGTCCGTCCCCCCACCCGTTCTTGGGCTCGATCCAGTAGCTCGGCCTGAGCTCGTAGGCGAGGTCGAGGTCCTGGTAATCCTCGAAGACGCGGTCGCGCTGCAACAGGCCGAAGCCCTGGATGTTCTTGTCGAGAAAGGTCGAAACCTGCGGGTCCATGGGATTGCGCAACGGACGCCAGATCCACTCTCCGGTGCCCGAATGGATCAGGAGCCCGTCCGAATCGTGCAGCTCGGGCCGGAAATCGTCCGAGAAGCGGCGGTCGTTTTGGCTGGTGAAGAACATCGACGTCAGCGGTGCCAGACCGAGCTTGACGCCGGCGCGGCGCGGGAACAGCGTCGCCGAAACCTCCATGACGCTCTCGGCGCCGGGATAGAGGGCGAACCGGTAGGCTCCGGTGATCGAAGCACCGTCGAGCAGCCCGAAGATGGTCACGCGTTCGGCGGCGGGACCGGGCGTCTCGATCCAGAACTCGCGGAAGAACGGGAATTCCTCGGCCGGCGACCCGGCCCCGACCGCGACGCCCCGGGCCGAGAGGCCGTAGCGCTGCCCGCGGCCGAGAAACCGGAAATAGCTGGCGCCCAGGAAGGCCGCCACCTCGTCCTGCACCTCGGGCCGGTTCAGCGGAAAGAGCAGCCGGAAGCCCGCGAAGCCGAGATTGAGCGGCAGCGGCTTGTCGATCTTGTTGCGACCGTAGTCGAAGAGGCTCGCGGCGTAAGGCACGGGCGTCGCGATGCCGTCGCGGATCACGTTGACGGTCACGGGCCGCGGATAGAGATGGCCCAGGTGGAACATCTCGAGGCGGAACGGCCCCCCTTCCGTGCCGAGCAGCGCCCTGTCGCGGCGGAAGCGGATGTCGCGCCAGGCATCGAAGTCGAGCTTGGCCAGGGGTTCGGGCAACGGCGGCGGGTTCGTCTCGAAAGGTGCCATGCCGAGTTCGCGAGCCCGCTTCAGGACGTCTTCGAAGCCGAAACGAGCCACGGGCGGCTCTGGCGCATTCTGCGCCCGGAGAGGTGTCGTCACGGCCTGGGCAAGGCCGGCCGCGATGCCGGCCACGATGGTCCGACGGTGCAAGGGTACCATGCCTTCTCCGGCTGACGCGCGCGGACCGAGGGTCGCGCGCCGAACGAGTGATGGGGGAAGCCGATGAAAAACATGAAATGCCGCTCCGCTCCGCGTCTTCCCCCGCGCGCCCCGACGAGGTAACGGCCCCGCAGCGGCCCGGCAAGCGTCGACAGGACTCTTCAGGTGGTTAGCTTAATGGAGCGGCGCCGGCAGTTTCGCGCTGGACCGCGACAGGCATGGGAGACCGGCCGGATCCGCCTGCTCGGCACCGGAGCCTGCGGCAATGGGGGCATCGGGCGCGTGTGATGCCGCCGGCGGCATGCGCCAGCTCGGAAGGCCGCGCCTGGGTCGGCCTTCCCGATGCCGCCTTCCCGGCTTAGATCACCGCAATGAGCCGTTCCACTCTCCCGTTCTCCGTCGGCGCCCTGGACGAGCCCTTCGGACCCGAGGACCTCGCCGAGGCACTCGACCCGCTCGACGAGGCCGATTCTGGGGTCGAACTCGGGCTCGACGACGAGAGCGCGGCCCCCGCTTCGGTGCGGCAGGGCGCGGCCGCGATCCGCCGGCATTGGGCGGCGCTGCCGCTGGGGCCGGGGGTCTACCGCATGCTCAACGCCGACGGCGAGGTGCTCTACGTCGGCAAGGCGAAGAGCCTGAAGAAGCGGGTCGCGAGCTACACGCGGGCCACGGGCCATTCGCGCCGCATCGCCCAGATGATCTCGCTGACGAGTTCCATGGTCTTCGTGTCGACCGCGACCGAAACCGAGGCGCTGCTGCTCGAAGCCAATTACATCAAGCAGATGCGGCCGCGTTTCAATGTCGTCATGCGGGACGACAAGTCGTTTCCCTACATCCTGGTCACGGCCGACCCCAAGGCGCCGCAGATCACCAAGCACCGCGGCGCCCGCAACCGCAAGGGCGACTACTACGGGCCCTTCGCCAGCGTCTGGGCCGTGAACCGCACGCTGAGCGCGCTGCAACGGGCCTTCCTGCTCAGATCGTGCTCGGACAGCTACTACGATAACCGGACACGGCCCTGCCTGCTGTTCCAGATCAAGCGCTGCGCGGGACCCTGCACGGGCGAGGTCAGTCCCGAGGGCTACCAGGAGCTCGTCGGCGAGACACGCGACTTCCTGGCCGGCAGGAGCCGGGCCGTGAAGGAACGGCTCGCGGCCGAGATGATGCAGGCGGCCGAAACCATGGAGTTCGAGCGGGCCGCGCGCCTGCGCGACCGCATTGCGGCGCTGTCGGCCATCCAGGGCCAGCAGGGCATCAACCCGAAGAGCGTCGAGGAGGCGGACGTTTTCGCGGTCGTCGACGAGGCCGGGCAGTTCGCCATTGAGGTGTTCTTCTTCCGCACCTTCCAGAATTGGGGGAACCGGACCTACTATCCGCGGGCGGACCGCAGCCATACGGCGGGCGAGGTGCTGGACAGCTTCCTGGTCCAATTCTACGTCGACAAGCCGCCGCCACGCCTGATCCTGCTGTCGCACGACGTCGAGAACCGCGCCGTGCTGTCGCAGGCCCTCGTGGAGCGCTCCGGCCACGCCGTCGAGATCGCGGTGCCGCAGCGCGGCGAGAAGCGCGAGCTCGTCGAGGGCGCGGCCGTCAACGGCAAGGAGGCGTTGGGCCGCAAGCTCGCCGAGACCGCCAGCCAGGAGAAACTGCTGGCCGGCCTCGCGGCGGCGTTCGGCATCGCGCGTCCGCCGCGCCGCGTCGAGGTCTACGACAATTCCCACATCATGGGCACCAACGCGGTCGGCGCCATGATCGTGGCCGGCCCCGCGGGCTTCCTGAAGAGCCAGTACCGCACCTTCAACATCAAGGACGTCACGCCGGGCGACGATTACGGCATGATGCGCCAGATGCTGCGGCGGCGCTTCGCCCGCCTGCTGCGCGAAACGCGGGGATCGGCGGGCGACGACGCGCTCCTCGCTGCTTCCGCGACGGCGGCCGACGACGATCTCGATGAGGCCCTGGCCGACGACGGAGGACCGGGCAGCACGGACATGCCGCCCGAGGCGCTCGACCCCATCGCAGTGGCGGAGGCCGCCGACGATGCCGCGCCCGACGACGACGCCCTGTCGGCCGATTTCGACGACGGCTCGCCCTGGCCGGACCTGCTTCTGGTCGACGGCGGCAAGGGACAGCTCGACGCCGTGCGCGACATCATGGCGGAACTCGGCGTTCCGGTGATGTTCGGCCCGGGCGCGGTGCCGAACGGCCTGGCCGTGGTCGGCATCGCCAAGGGACCCGACCGCAACGCCGGCCGCGAGACCTTCTTCGTCGCCGGGCGCGAACCGTTCAAGCTGCACGACCGCGACCCCGCCCTGTACTTCGTGCAGAGGCTTCGCGACGAGGCGCACCGCTTCGCCATCGGCACCCATCGGGCGCGGCGCAAGAAGGACATCACGCGCTCGCCGCTCGACGAGGTGGCGGGCATCGGCCCGGCCCGCAAGCGCGCCCTGCTCCACGCCTTCGGCACCGCCAAGGCCATCTCGCGCGCAACCCTCGGCGATCTCGAAAAGGTGCCGAGCGTGAACGCCGCGACGGCGAAGCGCATCTACGATTTCTTCCACGATAGGAGCGGGTGAGGGCGGAGTGCCAGCAGTTCGGGGCCGAGCACCGCGACCAGCAGCAGAATGAACTCGAGTGTAGCGACGGGATGCATGGCCCTCCTCGGGCGCGGACACAGGCGGTGCGCCCGGCGGACACGCTCTGCTTCGCGCCGACAGCTCGGGACAGGCTGCTCCAGTCAGCGTGCCGTCTGGTAGCGATCCGAGCGCTCCAGACTGGTGCGGCGGCCACGTTGCTTCGGTGTGAAGAAGGGGTAGCGCGGACGTATGCGGCTCAGGAACGGATCGTTGGCCATCTCGTCCTGGATGAAAGCGATGTCGGCGGCATCGAGGCCGAGCGCGGGGCCGACGATGGCGTCGATCCGGTCGACCTCACGCTCGACCGCCTCTTCGAGGACGTCGGTCGCGTATCGGGCGCTGAGGTCGGTCAAGCGCCGGGCGGTGTCGGCATCGGGAGGCACTGGGAGACGCAGGAGCGTCGTGCGGGTGAGGTCCGTTCCTGCTGCTAGACGAAGGCCAGCCGCGATCAGTTGGGCTGTCTCTCTCGATGGTACGGTGACCGCAATGGCCTCCATGGTCATATCCGGAATGACGGACCAATTGTCGCCCTTACCGACGACCCCGACATCAGCGACCGTGAAGGGTTCGCCTCCGGCGATCGTTTCAGACAGGCCAAGCTTGGCGCCGGGCGCGCTGGCGAGGAACACGTCCCGCAGCGGGCGAAGCCCGAGCGCCTCCGCCTCGGCGCGCAAGGACGTCCCCGCGTCGTAGCGGCGGCTGCAGGCGGCGAACAATGCCGTGCGCGCCGCAACAAGGTCGTCCGTGTGCGCCACGAGCGCCTCCGACCAGGGCAGGTCGGCGATTACGCTTTGGTAGATATGACTGCGAAGTTTATTCATGTAGGATGCACGAAGATTCAGGATCGTATAATATCCGTATATGCGCGACGCCAGTAGCCCGTCGAACGGTAATTCACCTAAATCTGTCCGGGGACCGAAAACTACTACCGTGTCGAGTACAGCATCCATCCTAGGGTCAAAAGGTGCTGTAACCGGAATCTGTTCAATTAGTGGAAATGCATACATCTTTGTAGGCAGGACGTGAGGATACGACCAGATCCGGGTCGCATCTAAGCTTGAAAGATCGACGGAATAGAATGCAGGGCTTCCGATCATACTTCCAGTGCGGATGTTCTCACCTTTCCAAAGAACGTGCCCGGGGTCAGCGGTTTTGCCCTTTCCACGCCGGGTCACGCCTCGGCTGAACAGCCGTCGCTCGGTCCAGGATCCTTCGCCGATACCGGTCGGGCGGGCTTCGGACGCCATGATGACGCCGCCCTGCATTTTCGTCCAATACCGCTTTGCCGCGTCCTTCAGCGTGGCGCAGGATCGCAGCTTCCGGATTACCTCCAGTCGGCGTGACGTCAGCCGGGTCAGGATGCGGCCGTCTGGCGCGAACAGGTCCGCATAGGCAATTGTACTGACCTCAGCTTGGTTGAGGTCGAAAGTCGGCCGACCGCCCTTGACGGCCGGCGCCAGCACGCAGCGCTCGTCGGCGAGGTGGATCGTCACGCGATCTTCAACCCGTGCCGGCCGTGCTTCGGCCATCAGGATCATGGGCAACACGTCGGCGTCGAACACCGACCGCCAAATCAGCTCCATATCGACGATTTCGCGGATCGTCCACCGCCCGCCGGGCGCGAAAAGGCGGCGCAGGTCCGCGGCGTCACTGCCGGAGCAGAAGCCGAGCGGCAACACGAAAGCGAGCTTGCCAATACGTCCGCCGACGGGATTGGCGCACCAATGGTCGAGCGCACGGTAGATGAAAAGTCGGTACAGGTTGCGGTCGACGCTCACGCCCTCGTGGGCTATGCCGTCCACGTCTCGCGCGCCGCCGAAATAGGAGCGCGCGGCCGGATCGAGGTCGAGGCCGCGCTCGGGCCGGACGTAGGGCGGGTTGCCGACGACCGCGGCGTAGTCGTCGCGATCGATGTCGCCGAACCGCGTCGTCGTTTGATCCCTTAGAATCGTCGGTACCAAGGAGTTGGCGCGCTCTGCGATAGATAGCGGCGGAAGACTTTCTGCGTGGACCGCCGCCCCGAAGCCCAGCAGATGCCACAGCAGCTGGATCTGCGTTAGCACGGCAGAGAACGGGTTGAGGTCGTTCCCGGCGATGCGGGCGACGGCGGCGCGTGCTTCCTCGTAGCTCGCCAGGCCTCGGTCGGCCTCCTCACCGACAGCCTGCTGATAACGCTCGATGAGGAACGTGCCCGAGCCGCAAGCGGGATCGAAGACCGAGTCGTCGGGACCGAGATCGAGTCGGTCGAGCATCCAGCGCGCGATCGATGGCGGCGTGTAGAACTCGCCTTTCGCCTTGCGCTGCGCCGGATCGAGGAAACGATCGTAGACGCCCGTGAGCACGTCGCCCTTGATCGTCGTGAAGTCGTAACGGGAGAAGCGATACATCGCCCACTCGACGGTGTGCGACAGTTCCGGCGAGGGAAGCGCCAGCACCCAGTCGAGCTCGGTTTCATTGAAGGCCGCGGCATAGACGCCCGCGCCCGACCGGTAGGCTTCCTCCAGGAGGCGGGTGTAGCCGTGGCCGAAATACCGGCGCATCCCCTGAAACGCCTCCACCCCGCCGTTACACAAATAGCGGCGGGTTACGGTGCCGTCGGGCGTCGTAACATCGAAGAAGCCGTGATCTTCGAGGAATCTGATCAGGAGGATGCGGGCGAGCACGAGATTCGCGGTCTCGATCGCGAAGAATCGATCGACCCGGCGGGCTTCATCCTTGTCGGTCAGGTCGAGCCCGGCGCGCTCCGCGAAGCGCGGCAATGCGTTTAGGGTGAGCCGGGCGAGCGCAGGCTCGCGGGCAAGCCGCTGAGTCAGGGCATGGGCGGCACGGCCGTGGGCCAGGGCCTCCTCGCGACCTTGCGGCGAGCCCTCGATGCGTACCGGATAGGGCGTAAAGTGGGTCTCGCCGAAGGACGCGCGGAAGCCGCCCACCTCCGCCGCGATCGCCTCGCGTCTGCTCAGCGTGGCCGCGAGCGCGTTCTCGACGGCGTCTTGAAGCAGCCCGGTGGTTTCGCGCAGGCCGTCGAAGAAGGCGTCGCGCGCGATACGCTGGGCGAGAAGATCTCCGTCGCCGCTCAGGCGATCGGTGCCGATCAGCGCTGCATCGCCTCCGCGAAAGCGTTCGAGCATGAGCGGCACGCCGGCGCGCTCGGCCGCAAGCGGGGCAAAGACCTCGGCAAATGTCGCCAGCGTTGTGCCGGGGATGGAAAGCTCGATATCTCCCGCATCCGACGCGCCCCGTTCGACCGGTCGCGCCACGATGGATGTCGGATCGACGAACATGAACCAGGCCGTATCGGCCGTGATGTACTTGGCCTTCTCGGCGAAAAGTCGCGCTCTGCGCGTGCGATCGCCGACGATGCCGTGCTCGTCCTTGGCCTCGACCACGATCCAGGGAATGAGGGTGTCCTTGCCGCCACCCGGTGCGAATACCGTCAGGTCGGGACGGCCTCGCGTGCCAGCGCGGTCAATGTCGATGCTGCGCCGCTCGTAGCCCAGCGCGACGGCGAGAACGTCTCGAAGGAGTCCATACATGGACGACTCCCGGCCTCTGCCGACGCCTGCGATGGCCGCCATATTGGCCTTGAAATCGTTACTCTGCTTGGCGGAAAAATCGGGCAAGGCAAGCTCTTCATGACACGTCGCGGATGTAGCCTAGTGTCCCCCACACGGTCGTGGTCACGACGAGCACGGACGCACGATGCTGATGCGACACGGCGACCTATTCAAGCATAAACTTACGCCCAGGAGACAGCCCGGTCACCCCGTCCGTCCGCCGCGAGGTCCGGCCGGGGCCTCCCTTGACGCCGAACCCTCCGCCATGTTCCCTCTCGGCCCATGGCCCTATCGACCATCGAACGCGAACGGCAATGGCAGTTGCCGAACCTCCTGACCTACGGCCGCATGGTGGCGGTGCCGGTGGTGGCGGCATGCCTGTTCGCGCCGGACGAGTTCGCCATGCGATGGCTGGCGCTCATGGTCTTCATCGTGGCCGGCATCACGGATTTCTTCGACGGCTATTTGGCCAGGGTCCTGCAGCAGCAATCCTCGCTGGGCCGCATGCTCGACCCTATCGCCGACAAGCTGCTGGTCGCAGCCTCGCTCTTGATGCTGGTCTCCGACAGGTCGATCACGGGCTGGTCGCTCTGGGCCGCCATCGTGATCCTCTGTCGCGAGATCCTGGTTTCCGGTCTCCGGGAATTCCTGGCCGAATTGCGCGTGTCGGTGCCGGTCACCAAGGTCGCGAAGTGGAAGACCGCCGTGCAGCTCGTTGCGGTCGGCTTCCTCATCGCCGGGCCGGCCGGCGAGGTGCTGATCCCCGGCACGGTCACGATCGGGCTCGTGCTGCTCTGGGTCGCGGCCGTCCTTACGCTCTACACCGGCTGGGACTATATGAAGGCCGGGTTCCGGCCGACCGCGGAGTGACATCAGCGCGTTCCGGCCGACCCTCGGGCGATGCGGCATCCCGCGTCGCGGAACGATCGAACGGATCCCGATGAAAGCGCTGTATTTCGCCTGGGTGCGCGAACGGATCGGAACGGCCGAGGAGGACGTGACACCGCCGGCCGCGGTCAGGACCGTTGGCGACCTGATAGGCTGGCTGGCCGGACGCGGCGAAGGCTATGCCTCCGCGTTCGAAAACCCGGCCGTGATCCGCGCGGCGGTCGACCACGTCCACGCCAAGCATGACGTGGACTTCACCGGGGCCCGCGAAGTGGCCTTCTTTCCACCGATGACGGGCGGCTGAGGTCCGATGCAGCCGCAGCCGAAGATCCGTCTGCCCCGAACGGGCCGTGGCCTCAGGGTCCGGATCGTGCGAAGCCAGTGGCCCATCCGGTGCCCTGACCTTGGCTGACGTTTCCGTCCAGGAGGACGATTTCGACGCGGCCGCCGAGATCGCCGCACTGACGCACGGGCGGCGTGACGTCGGAGCCGTGGTGACCTTCACGGGCCTCTGTCGCGACGAGGGTGGCACGCTTGCGGCACTGGAGATCGAGCATTACCCCGGCATGGCCGACCGCGAGATCTTGCGGGTCGCGGCCGAGGCCGAGTCGCGCTGGCCCCTGCAGGGCTGCCGCGTGATCCATCGCTACGGAGCGATCGCGCCGGGGGGGAACATCGTGTTCGTGGCGACCGCCTCAGCCCATCGTTCGGCAGCCTTCGCGGCCGCCGACTTCCTCATGGATTACCTCAAGACCCATGCGCCGTTCTGGAAGCGCAACCGCCTCGTCGATGGCCGCGCCCGCGATTGGGTCGCGCCCAAGGCCTCCGACGACGCCGCGGCAGACCGCTGGCGGTGAGTCCGCGAAACTCGCCCCCTCACGGCAGGTAGAACACCTCGGCCAGCATCTCGACGGCCGGAGACCGATCCGGGTTCGTCTCCATGATGTCGGCCATGAACGCCCACCAGCGGCGCATCGCGGGATCCTCCGGCAGAGCCGCGCGGGCTGCCGCATCGGCGCTCTTCAGCACCGCGAACAGCGTGATCCCATCCGGCGCGAGGAATATGCTATAGTCCGCAACGCCCGCGCGCTTCAGCGACTCGCGCAGATCCGGCCAAAGCGCATCATGCCGCCGCCTGTATTCGTCGGCACAGCCGGGTTTCAGGCGCATACAGAATCCGACCCTATCCATGCTAAGCCTCGATTCATGCTGCAGCGCACCGATCTCCGGTCGACCATTGCTGCGTTGCGCTATGCAGGATTTCGGCTGGACTGATAGCACCGGTCAAGCCATGTTTCGTTGACGACATGGACGGCCGAGGGCCGCGGGGAGGAGGATCCGAGATGGCACGCATAGCACTGGTCACCGGAGGAACGCGCGGTATCGGGGCCGCCATCAGTCGTGCCCTTCACGAGGCGGGTGTCACGGTGGCGGCCAGCTACGCCGGCAACGACGAGGCCGCGACCAAGTTCAAGGCCGAGACCGGCATCCCGACCTTCAAATGGGACGTGGGGGATTTCGACGCCTGCGCCGAAGGGGTGAGGCGGGTCGAAGCCGAGGTCGGACCCATCGATATCTTGGTCAACAACGCCGGCATCACGCGCGACGGCTTCTTCCACAAGATGACGAAGGAGCAGTGGCGCGCGGTGCTGACCACCAACCTCGATTCCCTGTTCAACGTCACGCGGCCGGTGATCGACGGCATGCGGGCCCGCAACTGGGGCCGCGTGATCGTGATCTCGTCGATCAACGGCCAGAAAGGCCAGATGGGACAGGTGAACTATTCGGCCGCCAAGGCGGGCGACATCGGCTTCGTGAAAGCGCTGGCGCAGGAGAGCGCCAACAAGGGCATCACTGTCAATGCCATCTGCCCGGGCTACATTGGCACCGAGATGGTGCAGGCCATCGCGCCCGAGGTGCTGAAGGCCAAGATCCTGCCGCAGATCCCGGTCGGCCGCCTCGGCCTGCCCGAAGAGGTCGGCAAGGCGGTGGCTTATCTGGCCAGCGAGGACGCGTCCTTCGTCACGGGTTCGACGCTGTCGATCAACGGCGGCCAGCACATGTAGCAGGCGCCCCGGTACTGCGGCAGCGTCCCACTGCTCTGCCCCGGCGAGGCGGGCAAATCTTGTGCGGGAAGAAGACGGACCCGACGCCGTCCCTTTTGGGACCAGGCCTCTGGCCGGACATGGCCGCGTCCATGATCGGCCCCGCCTTCGAGGTCGAGACCCAGGAAAGGCGTGCACCGACGTGGTTACCACGGCGTCCGAGTCGCTTCGGCGAGCGGCATGCTCGGCATCCCCTTCGATCAGGTGGAGGAGGCGCCTCGGCGACGGGAGGCGAGCCGCTCCAGGATGAAGCCCAGCAGGCTTCCGCAGAGGATCCCGCAGGCTTTGACCTCGAAGTCCGTCACCCGGCCATGGCGGCCACCGACAAGGTTCTGCGAGGCCTCGAGCAAGGCCGCGGCGATCACGAGACCCGCAGCCCAGCGCAGGCGGTGCGCCGGATAGGCGACCATCAGGATCACGCTGACCCCGACGAAGCCTACGAACCGTTCCGCATCGGCTCCGAACGGCGTCTCCGGCCGGAACGCGATGGGCGACAGCGTCACGACCGCGATATAGGCCAACACCAGCCAGAACAGCAGCCGCGCGACCACACGCGTCATCGCGCCTGCCCGACTCCGTAGCGGCAATGTCCCTCACTCAATGTTTGAAGTGCCGGGTGCCGGTCCACACCATCGCGATGCCGGCCTTGTCGGCCGCCGCGACCACCTCGGCGTCACGGAGCGAACCACCGGGCTGGATGACGGCCGTGACGCCAGCCGCAGCCGCGAGCTCCAGACCATCCGCGAACGGAAAGAACGCGTCGGACGCCAGGACCGCACCCCGGGCCAGCGACGTGGCCTCGCCGGCGGCCCTGGCGGCCTCCTCGGCTTTCCAGGCCGCGGTGCGGACCGAATCGACGCGGCTCATCTGGCCGGCCCCGATGCCGACGGTCGCGCCGCCGCGGGCCAACACGATGGCATTGGATTTGACGTGCTTCACGACCCTAAAGGCGAAGAGGAGATCGGCGTGCTCCTCCGGGGTCGGCGCTCGCGCCGTTACAACCTTGAGATCGACACCCTCGACCGTCGCCGCGTCGCGGTCCTGCACCAGGAAGCCGCCCGCCACGCTGCGCCACGTCAGACCCGGCCCGCGCCGGTCCGGCAGCGCTTCCGTGACCAGCACCCGCAGGTTCTTCTTCGCCCCGAGGATCGCCAGGGCTTCGTCGTCGACCCCGGGCGCCACGATGGCTTCGGTGAAGATCTTGACGAGTTCCGTCGCGAGCGCCGCGTCGAGCCGTCGGTTCAGCGCAACGACGCCGCCGAAAGCCGAGGCGGGGTCGCAGCGCAGCGCCCGGGCATAGGCTTCGGCGTTGCTCGCACCGGTGCCGACCCCGCAAGGATTGGCGTGCTTGATGATGGCCACGGCGGCCGGCCCTGCGGGATCGAACTCGGCCACGAGTTCGAGGGCGGCGTCCGCGTCGCCGATGTTGTTGTACGAGAGAGCCTTGCCCTGCAGCAGCCGAGAATTGCCGACACCGGGACGCGGATCGAGCGTGCGGTAGAATCCGGCCCTCTGGTGCGGGTTCTCGCCATAGCGCAACACCTCCGACAAAGTGCCGCCGAGCACACGGAAGTGCGGTGTCTCCTCCAGGGCCGATCCCTGCAGATGGGCCGCGATGGCGGCATCGTAGGCGGCCGTGCGGGCATAGGCCTTCTGGGCCAGCCCCCGGCGGAATGCCAGTCCGGTGCGCCCGTCATTGCGGTCCATCTCGGCCCTGAGGGCATCGTAATCCGCCACATCCACCACGACCGCCACGTCGTTGTGGTTCTTGGCAGCGCCGCGGATCATGGCAGGCCCGCCGATGTCGATGTTCTCGATGCACTCCTCGGACGAGGCACCGCGCGCCACGGTGGCTTCGAACGGATAAAGGTTCACGACCAGGAGGTCGATCGGCCGGATGTCGTGGGCCAGCATGGCGGCCTCGTGGCTGGGGTTTTCGCGGATCGCCAACAGGCCGCCGTGCACCAGTGGATGCAGGGTCTTCAGCCGCCCGTCCATCAGTTCGGGAAAGCCGGTGAGGTCTGCAACCTCGGTCACCGGGAGGCCCGCGGCCGCGAGGGCATCCCGCGTGCCGCCGGTCGAGATCAGCGCGATGCTGCGGCCGTGCAGATATCGCGCGAAGGCCACCAGCCCGGTCTTGTCCGAGACCGAGAGCAGCGCGCGTTCGATGCGGCGCAGATCGCTTGCCATGCTGGTCAGGTCCCCGACATTCAGCCGCCGGGCGCGCTCAGGGCGACCACGGAGATAACCGCTTCATCATTTCCGACCGTTGCCCGGTGTCGAGACCCGTTCGAAGCGGTCATTCCGTGGGGTCCCTTAGCATGGCCGGGGCGTGGCGTGAAATCCGTAGGGTCAGGCCTTGACGGCGGCCTCGGCCTCCCGCGACAGCGACCAGGTCACGGTGTCGATCTCCGGGGCATGGCACCGGACCACGAGCTGCTCGATCCGGCGCGGTCCCTCGGTCTGGGCGAACGAGATGCTCTCCTCCACCATGACCAGCAGGCCGCCGGCCTCGAACAGCCATCGTTCCCCGGTCGGAAAGGCGATCAGCACGGCGGTGCCGCGCCGGACCGGCGTGGTTCGCAGGCTGGCGTGAAGGTGAAAGCGGATCGTGAACGGCACCGGGGCAAGTTCTTCGGAACGATCGTTCCACGGCAGCACGCGATCCTCGCCGGCCAGGCGGTCTCCGGCCGCTGCGAGCCACAGGCGCCGCCCGTGCAGGACGCCGAAGCGACGTGCGTAGCCGTCGTGGGACAGATTCAGGAAGCTGTGCCCCGGGGTTTCGACGCGCTCGATGGAGACCGCCTTGGGACCGGAATACAGCAGCCCGCCGAGCGGACCCCGCGCCGCGAACCGGCTCGACGACCGATCCGCGATGACCAGCGTCGAATGGGCCGCCGTGGCCCTTGACGCTTCGAGTGCCGCCGGTTGCCCGGATTCGGCAGCCCCGCAATTGACCACCAGATGCTGCGGCCCGATCGAAAACTCGAAGGCCAGCGTTCCGGCGTGGGCGCGCTCGGCGAAAGCCGGCGGCGGCGGCGGACCGGCGTCGACGATCAGCACGGCCGCGCCGGCTTCGACCCGCTGATAACCCGAATAAGGCGCGCTGCTGGGGGCCGCGCCGCGCGCATCGTCATAGGCCAGCACGGTCGCTAACGCGTCGAGCCGTGTCGCACCCATGCCGTTGAACAGCGCCAGCGATCCATCGCCGTGGCGCAGCGCCCGCACCATCGGGATCATGCGGTCGATGGCGGTGAGCAGTGACGGCGGCGGCTCGACGCCGCGGGCCGTGTAGACCTGCCGGAGCGGCAGGAGATCCATCAACAGGTCGAGCAGCAGGCTGGGGTTGCGGCTGACATGGCCGCCATCGGCCAGGACCTGGCGCCCGATTTCGGCGGACAGCAGCCGCGACACCTGGCGCTGTAGGCGCGTGCGGCCCTCCGCACAAAGCGCAAACTCGGTCAGCGCGACGAGTGCCACAAGGCGGACGACGCCGCCGAGCCCCCGGTCCACGGCCGCGACGAGCCTGTCGCCCTGCTGGGACAGGCTCCGCATGAAGCGGCGATAGAAGACCGCATCGGCACCCTCCAGGATCAGGGGCGACTGGCTCAGCCACGCCAGAAGCCGCCGGGCCACCACCTCGGGCTCCCAGGCCGGCGCTCTCCCGGGCCGGCCCGCGCTCGCGATCCAGTCGCCCACGAGAGCTCGCGCGTTGACACGCGCCAGCGCCGTGTCGGCAGCCTTGAGGTGACGGAGCCAGCCGAAACCCGCGAGGGCTGCGGCCCAACTCTCAGTCGGAGCCGGCAGGTCGAAAGGCGACGCGCCCCGCGCGTTCACGGCCTTGCCGTCGAAGACGAAATAGCCCGAGTAGATGTCGGCCGCAACCGTCGGATCGGCGGTGCGGATGTCCTGCGGAGCGATGAGCAGGCGCTGGGGTACGCGGCTTCGCCGGGCCGTCAAGCCCCGGATCGGCCGACGCGCCGCGTGGGCCAGGCCGCGGAAACCTCGCGCCAGTACGAGGGCCGTCAGCTTGGCGCGATCCGCGACGGTATCGTCCTTCACGGAACCAGTGTCCCCATTCATAGAATTATATGGGTCCGAAACGGCACCGCGAAGCAGGAGAGTCCGCCGACAGGGTTAATTTGTTCTTACGACCGCCTCCTCGAGGAGGCTTGGCCCGCCGCCGCCCGCGTCACGCTTTCTTCGCGACAGCGTCCTTCTGCAGGGCCACGAGGCGATCGATGCCGCCGCGCGCCAGCCCCAGCATGGCGAGCAATTGCGGTTCCGTGAACGGGGCGTTCTCGGCCGTGGCCTGCACCTCCACGAGGCCACCCGCCCCGGTGATCACGAAGTTGGCGTCCGTCTCGGCGCCCGAATCCTCGGCATAGTCGAGATCGAGCACCACCTCGCCCTTGACGACGCCGCAGGACACGGCCGCGACGTGGTCGCGAAGCGGCATCGTCTTGATCATGGAGCGATGGTGCATCCAGGCCAGGCAGTCGTGCAGCGCCACCCAGGCGCCCGAGATGGCGGCCGTGCGGGTGCCGCCGTCGGCCTGGACGACGTCGCAATCGACGACCACCTGGCGCTCGCCCATGCCCTGCAGGTCGACCACGGCCCGCAGGCTGCGGCCGATGAGCCGCTGGATCTCCTGGGTGCGGCCCGAGGGGCGACCCGAGGTCGATTCACGCTTCGTCCGGGTCGAGGTCGCGCGGGGCAGCATGCTGTATTCGGCCGTTACCCAGCCGCGCCCCTGCCCGCGCAACCACGGCGGAGGCTTGTCCTCGAGCGAGGCCGCGCAGAGCACGTGCGTATGGCCGAACTTGACCAGGCACGAGCCTTCGGCATAGCGCGCAACGCCCCGCTCGATGGTGACGGGGCGCAGCGCGTCGGCGGCGCGGTTGGAGGGTCGCATGGGGAGGCTCCGGGGAGGTGCGGGACAGCCCTCGCGGGGACACGCTTTTCCAATCGCGGAAAGCCGCTCCTGGCTCGGGATCGCTCGCGGGGAGCCGCGCTTCTAGGCCGTTCCGCCAAGGGCCGCAACAATGGCCTGCCCTCCTCAGCCTTCGTGCCTAGCCGGCCTTCAGGACGGAGCTTCCGAAAAACATGCGGCTTCGACGGCGCGCGCCTTTGGGGTTATCAAGCCGAGAGCCCTCGGCGACCATCGGCCTTCGCCGTCGCCGGCCAATTCACGGGATCAAGCCATGATGCCTTTTGCAACCTATCCATCGCTCGCGGGCACGAGTGTTTTCATCACCGGAGGCGCGTCCGGGATCGGCGAGGTCATGGTTCGCGCCTTCGCCGAGCAGGGCTCCCGGGTCGGCTTCGTCGACATCGATGCGGCGGGCGGCCGGAGCCTGGCCGCCGAACTCGGCGGGGGCGTGCACTTCGAGCCCTGCGACCTGCGCGACATCGGCGCCTTGAAGACGGCCTTCGAGGCCCTGAAGAGCGCCGTCGGCCCGGCCGGCGTGCTGTGCAACAATGCGGCCCGTGACGACCGCCACGGCTGGGCCGAGGTGACGCCCGACTATTACGACGAGCGTATCGCCACCAACCTGCGCCACATGTTCTTCGCCATTCAGGCAGTGGCACCCGACATGATCCAGGCCGGCAAGGGCTCGATCATCAACTTCGGCTCGAACAGCTGGTGGGAAGCGAGCGGCGGCATGCCGGTCTACACCACCGCCAAGGCGGCGGTGCACGGCATGACGCGCTCCTTCGCGCGCGACCTCGGGCCCCATCGCATCCGGGTCAACACGGTCGTGCCGGGCTGGGTCATGACGGAGCGGCAGAAGCAGCTCTGGGTCACGCCGGACAAAATGGAACGCCAGATGCACCGGCAGTGCCTCCCGGACCCGATCGAACCGGTCTATCTGGCCCGCATGGCGCTGTTCCTCGCGTCGGACGACTCGGCCATGTGCACGGCCAACAATTACATGGTCGAGGCCGGTTCGATCTGATCGGGCATCGGCGGCCGATTCGCCCGCCTCACCCCAAGGCGGCGTCCGCGATGTAGCGCCCGAGCGCGCCGGCGGCGTTGAACATGTGCGCCCGCATGCGCCGGCCGGCCAGGTCGCCGTCTCCCTCGGCCACCGCGGCGAGCACGAGCCCGTGCTCGTCCCGCGATGCCGCGATGCGGCCGCCGTGGCGGAGCTGGGTCCGACGGTAGACGTCCAGCCGCGACCGAATTGCGAGGGCCTGCTCGGCCATGAAGCCATTGTGGGTCGCCCGGTACAGAAGCTCGTGGAACATGCGGTTGAAGGCGTCGTAGCCGTCGAAATCGCGTGCCTCGACGAGCCGGGCCGACGCCGCGTGCAGATCGTTGAGGCGACTGCGTTCGAGCGGGGTCATCCGGTACGTCGCGAGCCTCACGCACATGGCCTCGACCTCGGCCGTGGTCTCGAACATGTCCATAATGCGGTCGGGCGTGAGCCGCGTCACCACCCCGCCACGGCGGGGCCTGAGTTCGACGAGGCCGCTGACCGAAAGCTGGCGAAGGGCTTCGCGCACCGGCGTGCGGGAGGCCCCGAATCGGTCGGCAACCTGCTGTTCGTCGAGGCTGGTTCCGGCCGCGAGTTGGCCCGACGCGATCTCGTCCGTGAGGGCGTTGCGGATCCTGTCGGACAGCAATGTCCTGTCGGGCTGATCGTCCATCGTGCCGTTCCGGTCCGATCCGGCCGGCCCGCTATTGCGGCAGGGTCTTGCCCCGCGTCTCGATCGCGAAGGGAATCACGAGGAGGCCCAGTCCGAATGCCACCGCGGTCAGGGCCACGGGCGTGCCGAGCGTGCCCATGCCGTGCACCGCGTAGCCTAGCGCGAAATTCACCCCTGCGCCGATGAAGCGGCCCACCGAGGTGCAGAACGCGAAGGCCGTGGCCCGCACCTCCGTGCCGAACAGCTCCGGCAGCCACAGGCTGAACAGCGCGAAATTGGCCCCCGCGAATCCGAGGAAGAAGAGCAGCACCATGAAGGTCGGCAAGGCGCGATCGGCCGGCAGGTAGAAGGCCCAGCCGAAGCACAGCGCGATGAACACCAGCATGCCCGAGAAGTACAACGCCAGGGTCAAGCGCCGCCCGACGCGTTCGGCTACCATCGGCAGGACCACGCAGCCGATCACGGTGCCGATCGACAGGATGGCGGTGCCGTAGGAGGCGAAACGCACCGCTTCGGCCTGCACGTAACCGGCGTTCTTGGCCAGCGTGATGATGGCGGTGGGCTCGTAGACGCTGCCGGCCCAAAGCCCGATGATGGCGACCGTCAGCAGCGTCGACATCACGATGGTGCGCCTGAGATAGACCGGCGAGAAGATCAGCGCGAGCGGCCTCCGCCGCTTTTCGCCGGCCTCGTGGATGCGCTCCCAGCGCTCCGGCTCCTTGACCTTCAAGAGGGTCAGGACCGACACCACGACGGGGAACAGCCCGCACAGGAACATGGCGCGCCAGCCGTAGGAAGCCCCCACCGTGGCGTTCAACGCCGCCGCGACGAAGAAGCCGAAATAATAGCCGCTTTGCAGATAGCCGGCCCCCATCTTGCGCCGGTCCTCCGGCCAGGCCTCGGCCACGTAGGTGCCGGCCATGGCCCATTCGCCCCCGATGCCGATGCCGGCCAGGAAGCGGAAGAGCGCCAGTTCGTAGACATTGCCCGACAGCGCCGCGGCACCTGTGAAGACCGAGTAGATCAGCACCGTCGCGGCCAGGGTCCGGGTGCGGCCGAAGCGGTCGCCGATCGGCCCCCAGATGAAAGAAAAGCCCCAGCCCACGAGGAATAGCGCGAACAGGATGGATCCGACGTAGCCGACATTGCCGGGTGTCGCTTCCATGCCGGAGCGCGGCAGCAGCTCGGTCAACGCCGGGCCGAGGACGAGGGCGTAGATGACGCTGTCCATGCCGTCGAGGAGCCAGCCGGACCACGCGGCCCAAAAGCCGATGATCTGCTGCCTGTTCAGCGGGGTACGGCCCATTCCCACGCCGACCCGACCCTCCTCGACCGCTTCCGACATCGCGTTTCCTTCCCCAGGCAGAGCGCTTCGGCGGTGCCGCGGCGACGTCTCTCCTCGCCTGCGGGTCTGCGCCCACTCCACGCAGAATACATGACGGTGCTTGGACCGCAACCGTGCATGCGGAAACCGGCAGAGGCTGCATCGCATTATGCATGCGAGCTTGATTTCGGGCGCTTCCAGTCTAGTTTTGCTCGCGCCAGAGGGCGCGGCCCGCCCCTCCGGGCTTGCGGGACGGCAGTGATGAGCGCGTGGGACAGGGACAGGACGGCCCGCGATGCCCGCCTCGCCGCCGGCGGACGCGTGGCGTCCGGCAAGGTGGTTCATCGCCGGGACGCCGTTCGGCTGCTCGACGCCCTGCTGCAGCCCGGCGATCGCGTCTGTCTCGAGGGCGACAACCAGAAACAGGCCGACCTTTTGGCCGAGGCTCTGACCCAGGTCGACCGGGAAAAGGTGCACGACCTCCATATGGTGCAGTCCGGCATCGTGCTGCCCGAGCATCTCGACGTGTTCGAGAGCGGCATCGCCACGCGGCTCGACTACGCCTATTCCGGCCCGCAGGCGGCCCGCATCGCCCGCATGCTGTTCGGAGGCCAGATCGAGCTCGGCGCGGTCCATACCTATCTCGAGCTCTTCGCCCGCTACTTCATGGACTTGACGCCCCATGTGGCGCTGATCGCGGCCGTGAGCGCCGACCGGGACGGCAACCTCTATACGGGTCCCAACACCGAGGACACGCCGACCGTGGTCGAGGCCACGACGTTCAAGAACGGCGTCGTAGTGGCCCAGGTCAACGCGGTCGTCGATCGCGTGCCGCGCGTCGACATCCCAGGCGACCGGGTGCATTTCGTGGTCGAGGCCGGGAAGCCCTTCTACGTCGAGCCGCTGTTCACCCGCGACCCCGGCGCCATCACCGAGACCCAGATCCTCACGGCCATGCTGGCCATCAAGGGAATCTATCAGCCCTACGGCGTGAAGCGGCTCAACCACGGGATCGGCTTCAACACGGCCGCCATCGAACTGCTGCTGCCGACCTTCGGCGCGCGTCTCGGCCTGAAGGGCAAGATCGCGAGCCACTGGGCGCTGAACCCGCACCCGACCCTCATCCCGGCGATCGAATCGGGCTGGGTGGAACAGATCCATTGCTTCGGCTCGGAGGTCGGCATGGACGACTACATCCGGGCGCGGCCGGACGTGTTTTTCACCGGCGCCGACGGCTCGTTGCGCTCGAACCGTGCCTTCTGCCAGACCGCCGGGCTCTACGCCTGCGACATGTTCATCGGCTCGACCCTGCAGATCGACCTCTCCGGCCATTCCTCCACCGTCACGACCCATCGCGTGGCGGGTTTCGGCGGCGCGCCCAACATGGGCAGCGACGCCCGCGGGCGACGCCACCCGAGCGATCCGTGGCTCAAGGCCGGCCGGGAAGCCGATCCCGACGGCCCCGCCCCTCTCCGGCGCGGCCGCAAGCTGGTGGTGCAGATCGGGGAGACGTTCGGCGACAAGAACGTGCCGCTCTTCGTCGAGAAGCTCGACGCGCTGAACCTTGCCGAGAAGCTCGACCTGGAATTGGCGCCCGTCATGGTCTATGCGGACGACACGACCCATATCGTGACCGAGGAAGGCGTCGCCAACCTGCTCCTCTGTCGGACCGCGGACGAGCGCGAGCAGGCGATCCGCGGCGTGGCAGGCTACACGGAGATCGGCCGGGGGCGCGATCGGGCCATGGTGGAGAATCTGCGCGAGCGCGGCGTCATCCTGCGGCCCGAGGATCTCGGCGTGGATCCCCTCGACGCCGACCGCAGCCTGCTCGCAGCCCGATCCATCAAGGACCTGGTGCATTGGTCGGGCGGGCTCTACGCCCCGCCCTCGCGGTTCCGCAACTGGTGACAGGGGGACGCCAATGGAGAAACTAAGCTATCGCCACACGGCTCGGAACCGGGCACCCGGCAGCAAGCCCCTGGCGCTCGTGGGCGTGGTGGCGTCGGGGAATCTCGAGGTGCTGGCCGAGCGGGTGCTGCCCGGGACGGATTGCCAGGTCGACATCGCGACATCGGCGGCAGGGTTCGGCGCGGTCTGGGAGGCCGTGGTGGCGGATTTTGTCGAACGGCGCTCGCCCGGCGGGGTGAAGCTGTCGATCAACGACGGCGGCGCACGGCCCGATACAGTGGCGCTGCGGCTGGCCCAGGCGGTGCGGTCGCTGGAGGATGTGTGATGGCCGAGGGGGAAGCGACAAGCCATGGCGGATCCTCGGAAGGCGGGCGCGAGGCGGTCAGCTGGTACGAGGCGACGGCTCGCCAGCGCCTCCGCCTGTTGCTCGACCCGGACAGCTTCGCCGAGTTCATCGGACCCGAGCGGCGCGAGACGAGCCCGCACTTGCACGTCTTCGATCTGCCCGAACAGTTCGACGACGGCATGGTGGTGGGCCGCGGAACCCTCGAAGGGCGCCGCGTGCTGGTGGCCGCGCAGGAAGGTCGCTTCATGGGCGGAGCCTTTGGCGAGGTCCACGGTGCCAAGCTGACCGGCCTGTTGCGTGCCGCGCGCGACCTCGAGACCGTGCCGGTGCTGATCCTGTTCGACACCGGCGGCGTGCGGCTTCAGGAAGCCAATGCGGGTGAACTCGCCATTGCCGAGATCATGCGGGCCCTGATCGAGGCGCGGAGCGCCGGCGTAAAGGTCGTAGGCCTCGTGGGTGGGCGGGCCGGCTGCTTTGGTGGGGGCGGGCTGATCGCCGGGTGCTGTTCGGCGCTCGCCGTCTCGGAGCAGGGCCGCATCGGCGTGTCGGGCCCCGAGGTGATCGAGACCAACCGCGGCGTCGAGGAATTCGACTCCAAGGACCGGGCGCTGGTGTGGCGCACGATGGGCGGCAAGAACCGTCGGCTGATCGGGGGCGCCGATGCTTTCGCGGAGGACTCGGTCGAGGCGTTCCGACGGGCAGCGCTGGACCTGTTGGCGCAGGCACCGGGCTTCGACCTCGACGTCCTGAGGAACGAGCAGGCTCGTCTGCGGGACCGTCTCGACCGCTTCGGCGCCTGCACGGACGCCCGCGACATCTGGGCCACCCAAGGCATCAACGACGCGGATAGCGTGCCCGCCATGCCGGCCAGCGACTTCGTCACCCTCGCGAACGCCGTCGCGGAGTCGCGTCATGACGCTCGATGAGATCCTGGCCTCGTTGTTCCCGGACGGACACGACGTCGCTCGCGATCGGGGATTGATGACGGGTTCGGGAGCGCTCGCGGGCGGCGGACGCGCCGAGGTCATCGGCATCGCCGACCGGACGGCGCTCGGCATCGACGAGGCCTTGACCCTGTCGGGGCGGGTCATCGACGCGCTGGAGCGCGGCGGCGAGGGGCCGATCCTGGTGCTGGTCGACAGCGACAGTCAGCGGATGAGCAAGCGCGACGAGCTGCTGGGCCTCAACGAGTTCCTGGCACACCTCGCCAAATGCCTGATCCACGCCGACCTCGCAGGCCGGCCGACCGTGGGACTGCTCTACGGCGATACGGCGGCCGGCGCCTTCATCGCGACCGCGCTCGCGACCCGGATCCTGGTGGCCCTGCCCGGGGCGGAACCGAGGGTGATGGACCTCCCGTCCATGTCCAAGGTCACCAAGCTGCCGTTGGAGCTGCTGGAGGAGAAGGCACGGTCCACGCCGGTCTTCGCCCCCGGCCTCGACAACCTGGCCCGGTGCGGCGGCGTGCTCGCCACCTGGGACGCGGCGAAGCCGCTCGCGGACCAGCTCCGCAGCCTGCTCGACGGCACCTCGGACGTCGCCGACCGGCGCGACCGCCTGGGCGAGCAGCGGCAAGGGCGGCCCAAGGCGGCCGACATCGCGGACCGGGTGCGTGCGCTCGCCTCGCGACCGAGCTGAAGCCCCACGGCGACCTCTTCATGTCGCCGGGTTACCGCCGCGTCGACGACCACGATCGCGAGGTTCGCTCCCATGACCCTTGCCGTCCTGTGCTCCGGACAGGGATCCCAGCATCCTGACATGTTCGCCCTCACGCGCATCGCGCCGGCCGCGGCCGGCCTGTTCGATCATGCCGCGGCGCTGCTCGGCGGCCGCGACCCGCGCGACCTCGTGCGTGAGGTCGACGACGGGACCTTGCACGGCAACGGCATCGGCCAAATCCTCTGCACCCTGCAAACCGTGGCGGCACTGGCAGCCCTGCCGGAACTGGCCCGCGGCAGGCGCGTCGTGGCGGGCTACAGCGTCGGCGAGGTCGGGGCCTGGGCCCTCGCCGGCCTCGTGGCGCCGGCCACCGCGATCGACCTCGCGGCCCAGCGTGCGAGCGCCATGGATGCCGCGAGCGCGCCCGGCGATGGCCTGCTGTTCGTCCGCGGTCTCGAGCGCAGCATGGTCGACGATCTCTGCGCCCGGCACGGCGCCGCCGTCGGCATCGTCAACCCGGGCAGGGCTTACGTGCTGGGCGGGGCCGGGCGAGACCTCGACCGGCTGGGCGAGGCCGCGCGACATGCCGGGGCCGAACGGGCGATCCGGGTCGCGGTCCGGGTCGCGTCTCACACGCCGAAGCTCGCCGGGGCCTCGGCGTCGTTCCGGCGGACGCTCGGCGATGCGGAGGTGGCCCGAGGCGTGCGGGCGGGCGTGCGGCTGCTGAGCGGCATCGATGCCGCCCCGGTTCTCGACGTGTCGCGGGGGCTCGACAAGCTGGCTCGGCAGATGTCGCAGACGATCCACTGGGCCGACTGCCTCGCGGCCTGCGTCGAGGGCGGCGCAAACGCCTTCCTCGAACTCGGCCCCGGCCGGGCACTGAGCGCCATGGCGGCCGACGCCTACCCCGGCCTCCCGGCCCGCAGCCTTGACGACTTCAGGACGGTCCGCGGCGTTCAGGAGTGGCTGGAGCGGGTGGCGCCTGAGGTGCGGGTCTGAGGGAAACCTGGGAACGGTAACGGGTCAAACACGTATCGATGAGGGAAGCTATGGCCGCCGCGCCCAGTGAATCACTCGCGCCGACGACCCGCGACGGCGCCCGGGAGAGAGTCGCTGTGCCGGCGTTTGCCCGGAGGCATGTCCGGCGTTTGACATACGCGAAATACGCGGTAACATTCGGCCGGTCCGCATTCCGACCCATCAGGTTCACGCATGGCCCGGCCACAGCTCTTCCCGGTCAAGAAGGTGATCGGCTTCGACCAGCATATGCTGAACGCGGTGGACGAGTGGCGGCGCGGCCGCACCCCGCTGCCGACCATGTCGGACGCGATCCGTCAGATCCTGGCCAAGCACCTGCGGCAGAAAGGCTATCTGCCGAAGCGCGGTGCCGCCGAGTAGACGGCCGGGACTCTGGCGTTCCGCCGGCTTTTACCCTATCAGGCCGGGCATTCGGTCGGCACAGGCGGGGCTAGACGGCAGCATGACCACGGCCAGCGACGTCGCATCGGGCAAGACCCATACGGACGAGAATTTCCCGGTGGCGTCGCGCCTCATCTCGGCCCGCCACCGCCCGGCCGTCATGGCATTCTACGATTTCGTTCGCGCCGCCGACGATGTCGCCGACCACCCGACCCTGACCCAAGCCGAGAAACTCGACCACCTCGACCGGCTCGAGGATTGCCTGGTCGGCCGCCGCGACACCGAGCCCGTGGCGGTGCCTCTCCGCAAGGTCTTGGGCGAACGCAGGCTGTCGCCGCGACATGCGTTGGACCTTCTCGCGGCCTTCCGGCTCGACGTCACCAAGAACCGCACCGCCGACTGGGCCGACCTGCTTCACTACTGCAGCCTCTCGGCCATGCCGGTCGGTCGCTATGTGCTTGACGTGCACGGCGAGAGCGAGACCACCTGGCCCGCGTCCGACGCGGTCTGCGCGGCCTTGCAGATCATCAACCACCTCCAGGATTGCGGCAAGGACTACCGCGACCTCGACCGTGTCTACGTGCCGGAGGACGCGCTTCGGCGCGCCGGACTCGAGGTCGCGGCACTCGGCGCGCCCAAGGCCACGCCGGCCCTGCGCGGGGTGCTGCGCGACCTTGCCCGCCGCACCGGGACGCTGCTCGACGAAGGCGGCGTGTTGCCGCGGCTGGTGTCGGACTTCCGCCTGAGCCTGGAGACGGCCGTCATCATCGCGCTGGCGCGGCGGCTGACCGCGACGCTGCAGGACCATGATCCGCTGAGCGAGCGCGTGCATCACGGCAAGATCGCATATCTGCGAATCGCCGGCGTCGGGGCCGCCGCGGCGGCCTTCGACCGGCTGCTGCGGCCGGCCTCGGGCACCGCTGCGGTGGCGCCCGAGGCGTGAACGCCGTATCGGACAGTGCCGCGCGAGCGACGCAGGCCGCGCAGGCGGCCGGCAGTTCCTTCTATGCCGGCATGCGGATCCTGCCGAAGCCGCAGCGTGAGGCCATGTATGCCGTCTACGCCTTCTGCCGCGCCGTGGACGACGTGGCCGACGAAGGCGGCACGCGGGCCGAGCGCTCGGCCGGGCTCGAACGCTGGCGCGCCGGCATCGGTGCACTCTACGCAGGGCACCCGACCCGCGACACGGCGCCGCTGCTCGACCACGTCCACCGCTACGGCCTCGCGCGCGAGGATTTCGTTGCCGTGATCGACGGCATGGCCATGGATGCGGCCGAAGATATCCGGGCGCCCGATGAGGCCAAGCTCGACCTTTATTGCGACCGGGTGGCCAGCGCCGTGGGCCGCCTGTCGGTCCGGATCTTCGGCGTGTCGGACCGGAACGGCGTCGAACTCGCGCACCACCTTGGCCGGGCCCTCCAGAAGACCAATATCCTGCGCGACATCGACGAGGACGCCGCCATGGGGCGACTGTACATTCCGCGCGAGAAGCTCGAGGCGGCGGGAATCGTCACGACCGATCCGCACGTCGTGGCGGCCCACCCTGCCCTGCCCCGAGCCTGTGCGCCGCTGGTCGAGGAGGCCCGCATTCATTTCGCCGAAGCCGAAACCATCATGGGGCGCGAGCCGCGCAAAGCGACGCGGGCACCCCGCCTCATGGGAGCGGTCTACGGCGCGGTCCTCGAGGCCATGGCCCGCCGCGGCTTCGCCGCGCCGCGGCAGCGCGTGCCCAAGCCCAAGCTGAAAATGCTGCTCGCGATCCTGCAGCATGGCCTGTTCTGATGGCCGATACGATCCACGTCATCGGAGCCGGCCTGGCGGGGCTGGCGGCGGCCCTGAAACTCGACCACACCCGCTACCGGATCGTGCTGCACGAGGCGGCCCGTCATGCCGGCGGCCGCTGCCGATCCTATCACGACGCCACGCTGGGCCAGGTGATCGACAACGGCAACCACCTCGTGCTGTCGGGCAATCGAGCGGTACGGGACTATGTCTCGACGATCGGGACTGCCGATAAGTTGGTCGGCCCTCCAGACGCGGCTTTCGACTTCGCCGATCTCGCGACCGGGGCGCGCTGGAAGGTGATCCCCAATGCGGGCCGCCTGCCCTGGTGGATCTTCTCGCGCAAGCGGCGGGTCCCGGGGACGCGCTGGTTCCACTATCTCTCGCTCCGCAAACTCCTGCGTGCGAACCTCCAGCAGCGGATCGGCGACCTGATGGTCTGCCAGGGCGCTCTGTACGAGCGGCTGTGGCATCCGCTGCTCGTGGCCGCCCTGAACACCGATCCCGAGACCTCCTCGGCTGCGCTCGCGGCCGTCGTCATCCGGGAAACCCTGGCCAAGGGCGGCCTGGCCTGCCGGCCGCTGATCGCGGCCGGCGGCCTGGCCGAAGCCTTCGTGGAACCTGCCCTCGCCACGCTCGCGGCCCGCGGCGTGGAAACGCGCTTCGATCACCGGTTGCGCGGCCTCAAGCTCGACGGCACGCGCGTTGCCGCCCTCGACTTCGCCGACGAAGCCGCCGAGGTGGCGCTGGAGCCCGGCGACGGGGTGATCCTGGCGGTCCCGGCCCCGGTCGCCGCGACCCTCGTGCCGGGCCTCACGGTGCCGACCGAGTTCCGCTCCATCGTCAACGCGCATTTCCTGGCCGCCGCTCCGCCCGGCCACCCGCTGATGGTGGGGCTGATCAACAGTGCCTCCGAGTGGGTGTTCAGCTTTCCCGGTCGGCTGTCCGTCACTATCAGCGATGCCGACCGCTTTCTCGACACCCCGAAACAGGAGCTCGCCGCGAAGCTCTGGCGGGAAGTGGCTGCCGTGACCGGGCATGATCCCGACGCCGTGCCGCCCTACCGCATCATCCGCGAGAAACGCGCCACCTTCGCGGCCTCGCCCGAACAGGACGCGTTGCGGCCCGGGCCGGAGACGGCCTGGCGCAACCTGGTGCTGGCCGGCGACTGGACCCAGACCGGCCTGCCCGCAACCATCGAGGGCGCCCTGCGGTCGGGCAACCGCGCCGCCGCGATGGCGTCGCGGTGAGCGTGGCGATAAATCGAACAGGGTCCATCTGGAGCAAGGCCGCCCAAATGAGCGATTTGAGGCGGAACCTGCTCGGATGTGTGAAACGATCCTCCGCGTTCGCTTGTTCTCCTAATCCACGACCTAAACCGGGGGCACAGCGGCTCCCAATGGGCGCTGATGCAATCTAGATATGATTTGTCGGAAATCTTCAGCAACGTCCTTCCGATCGCCTGCTTTGAAAGCAGCTGTCGATTTGTTTACGATCTCGAGTGCATGGTCCAGATACTCCAAATTTCCCCGTGCAAGCTCGTCCGACGCTGCAACCTTTAAGGCGACTAACGCGTGGTAAGCTACAAATGGTCGCTCGACACTCACCCGACCTGCTAGCCAGTCGACAAGGTCATAGTCAGGAGCGACCTGCAAGGAGGCTATCGCCTGGAGCCTCTTCCCCGGCGAGCTTGAGGACGTAAGCTCGTAGCGCAGCCTTATAGCAGCACGCCCTATAGTTCTCATCTGCGATACAATGACCTCCAAGCGTCGAGTTCTCTCGTCTCCTGGAGGCATAGATACACGCGTCAATTCATATTTACCCGCTAGTTCTTCGACTTCACGGCGAATTAAGCCCATGTCATCTTGATTTGTAATTTCCTCTATCTTAATAGATCTTTCTATTTCGTCCTTAGTCGGCGATTCACTTGGATTTCCTGTTTTATTTGCGTTTTCTGCGGCTCCGGCTAGCTCAGACGCTAGTTTTGCCTCAACCCCGAACGCTTTCAAAGCTATTATTCTAGAAATAGCCTTTCTCATTTCTGGCTTAAATAGAAAAAAGCCCACAATCAACGCTCCCGGCCACGCAATCGCAGAAATCAGAGCGGCGACAGCTTTAATTGTCTCTGGAAGAATTGGACTTTGGGTCATCAATGCACCTAGCCACCTATCAAATAGCATCCTGTCCCGTATGCGTCGTAGCGTCCACACAGTGATCGTTTCTCGCGAAGCAATGCCGCGTGCCGACCAGCTCAGCCTTGAAACCCGAAGCGCCAGAAGACTGCGTCCTCCGCTCTCCTTCCCGGCAACTCGCCTCCGCGTACAGTGGAACGGACCACCAATAAACGTTAGACCATGCTCCTGCCGCCCGACAATGGGAGCCCCTGTGCCAGACATCGTTGACCCCACATCGGACGTCGCGTCCCGGCTCGGCGCCGTCGAGGCTCGCATCAGGCGGGCGGAACGCGACTTCGACCGAACATCCGGCGCGGTGTCGCTGGTCGCGGTCTCGAAGACCTTCCCGGCCGACGCCATCACGCCGGCGCTGGCGGCAGGTCACCGCATGTTCGGCGAGAACCGGGTACAGGAGAGCAAGGCCAAGTGGCCGGGCCTGCGGGCCGCCTACCCGGATGTCGAGCTTCACCTCATCGGACCCCTGCAATCCAACAAGGCGCGCGAGGCGATCGAACTCTTCGACGTCATCGAGACGGTGGACCGGCCCAGGATCGCCGAAGCGCTGGCGGCCGCGATCGCCCGGGCCGGGAAGGCCGTGAAGCTCTTCATCGAGGTCAATACCGGGGCGGAGCCGCAGAAGGCCGGGGTGTTGCCCGACGAGGCGGATGCCTTCGTCCGGCGTTGCCGCGAGGATCTCGGCCTCGCGATCGCGGGTCTGATGTGCATCCCGCCGGCCGACCGGCAGGCCTCGCCGCATTTCGCCCTGCTCGCGTCCATCGCGGCCCGCAACGGCGTCGCCGGGTTGTCGATGGGCATGAGCGCCGATTTCGAGCTCGGCATTCAGCTCGGCGCGACCCACGTGCGGGTCGGCAGCGCCATCTTCGGCACCCGCCCGTCCCCGCGCTGAAGCGAGGCGGGCCTCGAGGGTTTCACGTCGCGGTCGTGGAACGGGACGCGCCGCTTTCCCGTTCCTTCCGCGCAAGGAGAAATCGCGATGACCTTCGACAGCGGTGCCCCATCCCAGAGCCGCCAGACGGTGACGGCCTTCTTCGAGTCCCAGGCCGAGGCCGACAAGGCCAGGGCGGACCTGCTGGCAGCGGGCTTTCCCGAGGCGGACATCGACCTGGTCCAGGGTGGGGAGGCCCAGGAGGTCGCGGAGCCCCACCAGGATGTCGGCATCTTCCGGGCCTTGTTGAACATCTTCGTCTTCATGCCGGAAAGCGACCGCGCCTCCTATGAGGAGGGCCTGCGGCGGGGGGGCGTCGCCCTGGCGGTCCATACGGGACAGGACCGCTACGAGCGCGCCATCGACATCCTGGATCGGGATGGCGCCGTCGACCTCGACGAGCGGGAGACCTCGTGGAGGAGCGACGGCTGGTCGCCGACCGGTGCCAACCCCACATCCGCCGGCACCCGGCCTACATCGGCCGATACGGCGACCTTCGAGGCGGCCCAGGGTCACGACGCCTTGGTCAGCGCCGGCGCCAACCAGGATGTCCGTGAGCGCATCGGCACGGGAACGGCAGATCCTGGGGCCGGCCTCGACCTCGCCCCGCCATCCGCCGTGTCGCCCGGTCCGGAACGAACCTCCATACCGGGCGAGGAGTCGCAGTCGGTGACGTCGCGGCGCGACATCGCCCATGGGCGGTCGCGCGTGAGGTCCTACGTCGGAACGGTGGCCGACATGCCGACGGGGGTCGATCCGTCGATCTGACGACCACGACACGCGTGGCCCTGCGCGCGAGCGGCATTAACCATGGGCCGAGGTATGGGTGCTGGCCACGACCGGCCGGTCGCCTCGGTTGAGGCCGGATTAAACACTTCCGCTCAATTTGACGGCCATGCGGGCTCGCCTCTCTCCGATCATCCTCGTCGCCGCGGCCTTCGGGTCTCTGGCCGGTTGCTCGGACTTCCATCATCAGGAGCGGCCGCCGTGGCGGGCCCAGGCTGAGGAGGCTTGCCTGGCCAAGGGGCTGGTTCGCGAAACCTCCTCCGTCCGGCCGTTCCACCAGCTCGATGGTCCCGGCATTTGCGGCGCCACGCACCCGTTCAAGGTCACGGCGCTGAATGACGGCAGCGTGGCGTTGAACGCCACGGAGACGCTGGATTGCCCCATGATCGCAGCCCTCGACGGCTGGATCAGGGACGTGGTGCAGCCCGCCGCGGAGGCGCGGTTCGGCGAGCGGGTCGTGCGCGTCAACTCGATGGGCAGCTATAGCTGCCGCGGCATCAACAACATGAGCGGCGCCAATCTCAGCGAGCATTCCTTCGCCAATGCCATCGACATCGGCGGCTTCGTCCTGGCGAGCGGTCGCGAACTCAACGTCAGAAAGGGGTTCAACGGCGCGGACGAACAGGAGCGGGCCTTCCTGCACGAGGCCCATGCCGGGGCCTGCACGTCTTTCACCACGGTCCTGGGACCGGGCTACAACATCTTCCACTACAACCACTTCCACATGGATCTGGCGTTGCACGGATCGACGTCCCGCGGGCCGCGCCGCTATTGCAAGCCCGTGCCGCAGACGAACCTGCCCGAGCCGCCCGTGAAGGACGCCCTGCCCGATCCGCCTGCCATCGAAGAAGAGATGGACATCGCCCGGGCGCCGCTGCCGGAGCCGGCCTACCGGTCTGGACCGCCCAGGCTTCTGGCGAGTGCACCGCCGCCCTTGCCGGTCCCCGCCCACGCCGGGGCGTACACGCCGCGCCCGATCCTTGCAGCCGACGATATGGCGCCGGCCCATGCTGCGGTCCGGGCCAGGCCCACCGAGGCACCGCTCATCAGCTTCGGCGAAACCGGGGGCGAGGAGGCGGCAACACCGGTGCGAAAGCCGCGGGTCGTAGCGACAGGATTTGCACCGCTCCCCGAAGATGCAAGCCCGGCGCCTTTCGCGTCGACGTCTCACCGCCGGCAGGCCTCGCGCATGATGCCGGCCGCGGCAGCGACCGACGAAGCCGATCCGCAGGCAATGTCGGCGCCCGCGGCCGAAATGTCGCCCCCGGCCGAGATCTCGGCCCGGGACCAGGACCTGACGTCTTCGGTCAAGCGCTGACCCGATGGCGCGACTGAGGTCTGCTCTGCGGAGCACGACAAAGATCGGCTTGCGAGGCGTGGAGCCGATGCGTACCCGCTTCCCCGATCGAGCAAGAAGCGGCGAGTTCGTCCCGCGGGAAACCTGGAACGCCACTGGGAGGAACCGGTGGCCGCGCCATCCCGGCACCCTCGAAAATGGGCGACCCACTTGAACAAGCCGGCTCCCCCTTCATTGACTCCGGACCGGATCGGTCCGGGCGTGGTCGAACGGGTTCACGGACGTGCAAAGCTCATCGCGCAAACCGCGGGTCGCCATCACCTACTGCACGCAGTGCCATTGGCTGCTGCGCGCCGCCTGGATGGGCCAGGAATTGTTGTCGACCTTCGGCACCGACATCGGCGAAGTGGCACTGATCCCGGCGACCGGCGGTGCCTTCAGCATTGCGGTCGACGACGACGAGATCTGGGAGCGCAAGCGCGATGGCGGCTTTCCGGACGTCAAGGCGCTGAAGCAGCGCGTGCGGGACCGGCTCGACCCGGACCGCGACCTCGGCCATCTCGACCGCGACCGGAACGAGCCGACATGATCGGGGGCATGCGGTTGGCCGAGACGCAGCAGAGCAACACTCGGCTCCGGTGTGACGGGCAGCGCCGTTCCGCGGCCCGAAGGCCCTCGATTTGCCACAAGGGGCGGCGAGATGCCGGAGTTCCCTTCGCCCGGAAGGGCTGTTCGTCGGGTCGGTGCAGAAATGGGTAGAGCTTCAGCCGGCCTCGGTGGAGGATATCGGTCCGGCACGGCGGCGCTGGTGCTGCTGGCGCCGATGCTGTTCGGGGCGGCGCCGGCGCGGGCCGACAGGATCAAGAACGGCGACGCGGTCTTCTCGGGGCTCGACAAGATCACCGGCCGGATCATCGCGTTCAAGGCCGCCATGGGCGAGACCGTGCAGTTCGGCTCCCTGCAGGTGACGCCGCGAGCCTGCTTCACGCGGCCTGCCAAGGAAGCACCGCAAGTCGACACGTTCGTCGAGGTCGACGAAGTTTCGGCCAAGAAGGATTTCAAGCGCGTCTTCTCGGGTTGGATGTTCGCGGCGAGCCCGGGCCTGCACGGCCTGGAGCACCCGATCTACGACATCTGGCTGACCGGCTGCGAGCATCCGGGCGACACGATCGCGGAGACGCCGCAGACCGCCGATGCGGACGCGAACGCCATCGCGACGGTGCCCACCGGGGGTGACGCGGCGCCGGCTGCCCCGGATGCTGGCGCCACGCCCGCCCCCGCCCCGGCTCCGGTCGCGGGAGCGCCGGCGAAGCCCAGGCCGAAGCGGATCGCCCGCCCCGCCCCGCCCCGTGCCGAACCCGCCCCCGCCGAACGCCGCGAGCCGACGCAGCGCTTCTTCCCGACGAGTCAGTTCCCGACGGATTTCGCCGGCCGAGACCCGGCCGGCAACAGCAGCCGCTGAGCCCGTCCACGCGAAACCCCGATTGATCGTTTCGCGATGCTGATCTCAACGCCGTCCCCGGAGACTTCCCCGACCTGCTTCGACGCGGGCTCAAGATCGCGTGTCGAGCTGATCGCTCGGACCGGATCATAGGCGTTCCAGCACCTCGCTCCCGGCAAGCGGCCGGGTCGACCATGCGTCGGGCCTGCCCGGACGGGCCACGGCCTCGGCGAGCCGCTCGCGATAGCGGGCGCGAGGGACCTCGATGGCTCCGAGGCTTGCGAGATGGGGCGTCACGAACTGTGTGTCGAGCAGCGAGAAACCGCTGTCGCGCAGCCGCGCCGCGAGATGCAGCAGACACACTTTCGACGCGTCCCGGCGGGTGTGGAACATGCTCTCGCCGAAGAAGGCGCACCCAAGCGCCACGCCGTAGAGGCCCCCAACCAGATCGTCGCCCTCGTAAGCCTCGACCGTGTGGACGTAACCCATATCGAACAGCCCGCGGTAGAGCTGTCGGATGCTGAGGTTGATCCAGGTATCCGGCCGCTCCGGCAAGGCCGCCGCGCAACCCGCGATCACGCCGTCGAAATCGCGGTCGACCATCACGGCGTAGCGGTCCTGGCGCAGCGTTTTAGCGAGCGAGCGGGACACGATCATGCGGTCGAGCGGGAAGATGCCGCGCATCTCGGGATCAAGCCAGAACAGCGACGGATCGTCGGCGCTCTCCGCCATTGGGAAGAGCCCCGTCGCGTAGGCCCGGAGCAGGATCCGGGGTGTGATGGTGGGCGACGGCCGCTTCTGTCCCATGGCGCCGAAGGTGATGAGCAGGGCCGCCGCGGTCAAGCCGGGACTCTCGCTCGAACGACGGGGCCGCTTCGAGGGACTCGACCGCGCCGGGCGCCCGGTGCCGTCAGGGCGGCCAGGCCATGGACAGCAACAGGGCGGCGGCCTTGATCAACGGAGCTTCGGCGCAGAGGAGCATGAGCGGGACGGCGACCCAGCCAGGCGCCCGGCCCCGCGCCCCCACCCCCGGCAGCGCGAGCCGGCCGCGGCGGCGCGACCCGACGCCACGCCATAGCGCCACGATCCCACCCTGGGGCCGATCGGCCTCCACCTCGCGCGAGAACAGCGCCGGCACGGCGCCGGGATGCCTGAGAAGAACCGACATGGGACGCTCCTGTCCGAAGACGTTACCGCCCCGCGCCTTGCCGTCCGGTCAAGACTCCACAGAAAACTTGTTGATCTTCCTTCACGGCGGCGGGCATAGCCTCTTGACCATAGCGGAGGCGGTTTGCTGGCCGGGCACGGAAGGCGCGGCCCCGAAACGGGACGGAATCATGGACCAGGCCCAAGCAGACGCGACCGAGGCAGCCGTCACGCCGGTACAGCACGACAAGGTGCTGATCGTCGATTTCGGGTCACAGGTCACGCAGCTGATCGCCCGTCGCGTGCGCGAGGCCGGCGTCTATTGCGAGATCGTGCCCTTCGACAGGGCCGAAGCGGCGTTGCGCGGGCTCGCTCCCAAGGCCGTGATCCTGTCGGGCGGCCCGGCCTCGATCCCGGACGAGGGGTCGCCGAAGGCGGCGCCCGCGCTCTTCGCGGCCGGCATCCCGGTGCTCGGCATCTGCTACGGCCAGCAGGCCATGGCGCATGCTCTCGGCGGCACGGTGGAAAGCGGCCACCATCGCGAGTTCGGCCGCGCCGACGTCGAAGTCTCGGCCGCGAGCCCGCTGACCGCCGGCCTCTGGGCGCCGGGTGGCCGTCACCCTGTCTGGATGAGCCACGGCGACCGCATCACCCGCCTGCCCGAGGGCTTCGGCGTGGTGGCGTCGAGCGAGAACGCCCCCTATGCCATGATCGCCGACGAAGCGCGGCGGTTTTACGGGCTGATGTTCCACCCCGAGGTCGTGCATACGCCCGACGGCGCCCGCCTCATCGAGAACTTCCTGTTCCACATTGCCGGCGTAAAGGCCGATTGGACCATGGCGGCCTTCCGCGAGGAGGCCATCGCCCGCATCCGGGACGAGGTCGGCGGCGCGCGCGTGATCTGCGGCCTGTCGGGCGGCGTCGATTCGGCGGTCGCGGCCGTGCTGATCCACGAGGCCATCGGCGACCAGCTCACCTGCGTGTTCGTCGACCACGGCCTCTTGCGCCAGGGCGAGGCTGCAGAGGTGATCGGGCTGTTCCGCGACCATTACAACATCCCGCTGGTCCATGCCGAAGCACGCGACATATTCCTTGAGGCGCTTGGCGGCCTCTTGGACCCGGAGCAGAAGCGCAAGACCATCGGCCGCCTGTTCATCGACGTGTTCGACGCGGAAGCCAAGAAGATCGGGGGCGCCGAATACCTCGCCCAGGGTACGCTCTACCCCGACGTGATCGAGAGCGTGTCGGCGACCGGCGGCCCTGCCGTGACCATCAAGTCGCACCACAACGTCGGCGGCCTGCCCGCGCGCATGAAGATGAAGCTCCTGGAGCCGCTGCGCGCGCTCTTCAAGGACGAAGTGCGGGTGCTGGGGCGCACGCTCGGCTTGCCGCCCGCCTTCGTGGGCCGCCATCCCTTCCCGGGGCCGGGCCTGGCCATCCGCTGCCCTGGCGAAGTGACCCGCGAGAAACTGGAGATCCTGCGGCGCGCCGATGCCATCTACCTCGACGAGATCCGCCGGGCGGGGCTCTACGACACCATCTGGCAGGCCTTTGCGGTGCTGCTGCCGGTGCGCAGCGTCGGCGTGATGGGGGACGGCCGTACCTACGACCAGGTCTGCGCCTTGCGTGCCGTGACCTCGACCGACGGCATGACGGCCGACTTCTTCCCCTTCGACATGGGCTTCCTCGGCCGCGCCGCGACGCGCATCATCAACGAGGTTCCGGGTATCAACCGCGTCGTCTACGACGTGACTTCGAAGCCGCCGGGTACGATCGAGTGGGAGTGACGGGACTCGGCGGTGTGGGCGTCACGTGCACCTTCCGCTGACTCCACGGCGAGCGGAGAAGCGGGCCGGCGGACACCCGTATAGCGTGACCGTGTAGGCCTTGCGGTTTTCGTTCGGCAACGAACAGGCGAAGGGACGAATGGGCGCGGGGGCGCTTCGACACCGTGCCGGGCGACATGGAGGAGCTCATTCCCCTTCCCCAAGACAGGACAGGCCCCAGCGCGCGACCGGAGTGTTTCTCTATCATTAAAACCTGCGCGCCGAGGTTACCGCGGCGGCAACCACGAGCAAGGAAGGGACGGAGCCATGACGCGCACCATACCCGGCATCCACCACGTGACGGCGATCTCCGGCCCGCCCCAGCCCAACGCCGATTTCTACACCGGACCTCTCGGCCAGCGGCTGGTCAAGAAGACCGTGAACTTCGATGCGCCCGACACCTATCATCTCTATTACGGTGACCGGACCGGCTCGCCCGGCACGATCCTGACCTTCTTTCCGTTCTCGAATGCCGGGCACGGCCGGGCGGGACCCGGCATGGCGAGCGCGGTTGCCTATGCCGTGCCGCGGGGCGGGCTCGACGCCTGGATGGTGCGGCTGGCCGAGGAGGCGGTCGCCTTCGGAGACCCGTGCGAGCGTTTCGGCCAGCGTATGATCGCGCTCGCCGATCCGGACGGCATGCCCGTGGAACTGATCGAGACCGAGATGGCGGACCAGCCGAACCGGCAAGTGGGCACCGCTCCGGACGGGCTTGCGGGCGAGCCGCGCGCCGACGGGTTCCACTCCGTTACGCTGTGGCTCGCCGATCCCACGCCCACCGCCAAGCTGCTCGTCGATCTCTTCGGCTACGAGGCGGCAGGGCACGAAACGGGCGATGGCGTGGAGCGCCTTCGCTTCCGCTCACCCTCGGGGGGTCGGGGATCGATCGTCGACCTCCTGCACTCCGGCGTGCGCTCCATCGGCCGCCAGGGGGCCGGTACCATCCACCACGTCGCCTTTCGCGCCGAGAACGACGTCGCGCAGGAAGAGTGGCGCGAGCGGGCGAGGGCAGCAGGCCTCGACGTCACGCCCGTGATCGATCGGCAATATTTCAGCGCGATCTACTTCCGCGAGCCGGGTGGGGTCCTGTTCGAGATCGCCACCGACCCGCCGGGCTTCGCTGCCGACGAGGCACTCGACGAACTCGGCACCCATCTCAAGCTGCCGCCGCGCTACGAGGCGCGTCGCAGCGACATCGAGCGCGTGCTGCCGCCCTTGAGGATTTCGGCCTGATGGCGCCGGCGCGGCCCCCCTGGTGATGCTGCACGGGCGAGGCGGGGGGAAGGAGAACGCTTCGGCCCTCGGTGCGTCGTGGTGCTCGGCTTCAGAGGTCATCGTGGCCGACGGCAATGTCGATAGCGAAGGCTGGGCTTGCGCGTCGCTTGCGACGAGCGCGAGCGCGCCGCGAGGGTGGCGGTTCTGCTCATGGCGGGATGCCTCGGGCTTGGGCCTAGAGGCCGAGGTCGCTCAGACCCGGATGATCGTCGGGCCGGCTGCCCTGTGGCCAGTGGAACAGACGCTCGCTCTCGCGGATCGGCAGATCGTTGATGCTGGCGAGGCGCCGCGCCATGAGGCCGCGCGCATCGAACTCCCAGAGCTCGTTGCCGTAAGAGCGGAACCAGTCGCCGCCCGCGTTGCGCGACTCGTAGGCAAAGCGCACCGCCATACGATTTTCGTGGAAAGTCCAGACCTCCTTGATCAGACGATAATCGAGTTCCGCCGCCCATTTGCGCGTGAGGAACGCCTGGATCGCATCGCGGCCCTGCAGGAACTCGGTGCGGTTTCGCCATCGGCTGTCGGGCGTATAGGCCAGCGACACGCGCCGCGGATCGCGACTGTTCCAGGCGTCCTCGGCGAGGCGGGCCTTCTGGGCGGCCGTCTCGGGCGTGAAAGGCGGCAACGGCGGGCGGGCGTCTTTCGTCATCTCAGATTTTCTCCAGTGTCGCACCCGGGCGGCGAAGCTCTGCGTTCTCGGCTTCCAGCAGGGCCAGCAGGGCCAGCCGCGCCAGCAGCGGCGCCACGGCCGCGTCCACCTCCGGCCCGGTGAAGCGCGGCACGATATGCTGGGGGCAGTTCCAGTCGAAGGCGTCGAGCCGAAGCGTGAAACCCCGTTCGGCCAGGGCGCGATAGCCGGGCGTGGCCAGCCGGGCGGCGAGGTCGGGTTCGGCCTTGAGGTCGTGCGGGGTCATGTGGGCCAGCACCTTCAGCCTCTTGCGCCCGGGATAGTCCATGAGGAACAGCGCCACCCGGTTGTCGGCGGCGACGTTGCCGAGGCTGATGTACTGCCGGTTGCCGCGGTAGTCGGCGAACCCCAGGGTCGTGTCGTCGAGCACGACCAGGAAGCCCGGCGGGCCGCCGCGGTGCTGGATATAGGGCCAGCCCGATTGCGATACGCTCGCCAGATAGAAGCTGTCGCGCAAGGCGATGAAGGCGGCCTCGCGCGCGGTGAAGCGGGACGAGGGGTAGTCGCCATCGAGGCTTTCCCACAATTCGCCGACGCCGTTCGCGGCCTGGGCGTCGCGCACGCTCGGCGTTGCGAGGTGGTCGAGGAAGTCGTAAGCCATGGTGATTCTCATGCTTTCGGCTGGTCAGCCCGCACTCTTGCGGCCGAGGAAGTCCAGCATGAGATCGCCGATCTCCGGGCCATGCGTCTCCAAGGCAAAATGGCCGGTGTCGAAGAAGTGGACTTCGGCGTCGTGAATGTCGCGCCGGAAGGCTTCCGCGCCGGGCGGCAGGAAGTAGAGGTCGTTCTTGCCCCATGCGGCCAGCAGCGGCGGCCTGTGCTTACGGAAATACGCTTGCCAGGTCGGGTAGAGCGCGATGTTGGTGCGGTAGTCGTAGATGAGGTCGAGCTGGATCTCGTCCGTGCCGGGGCGCTCGAAGTAGGCGATGTCCAGCGTGTATCCGTCCGGCGAGACCCGCGCAGGGTCGGCCCCGGTCAGGTACTGGGTGCGGGTCGCCTCCGGCGTCAAGGCCGCGCGGCACGCGTCCCGCGCCTCCGGCGAGGGCGCGGTCCAGTAGGTCTGGTAGGGCGACCAGGCCGCGCTGAGGCCCTCCTGATAGGCATTGCCGTTCTGGCTGATGATGGCGGTCACGCGCTCCGGATGGGCGGCGGCCAGGCGGAAGCCCGTGGGCGCGCCGTAGTCGAAGACGTAGATCGCGTAGCGTCGCAGACCGAGCGCCTGAG